>ERZ808037.53-NODE-53-length-123280-cov-5.350462_pt1 | contig 123280 bp, 102 predicted proteins | sample MGYA00380190_ERZ808037 | MGnify/ENA primary metagenome ERZ808037 (study PRJEB31490, sample SAMN06133399) | mouse gut metagenome | isolation source: J9 | host: mice | place: China: Chengdu | collected 2015-05 ...
CCTCAGAACAGGATAAGCCCTTGTCCCCAAAGCAACGCTTTCACCGACAAAGGCTTATTGGTCTATAACATGATATTCAAAACAGGTAAAATTTATGCAAAAAAGAAGGGAATTCAATATGTGCAATACCAACTATACGCAATACAAAAGATAAAAAGTATAATTATCCCAAATCATCCCTGTGGCAGGCGACCAGATGCCCTCTGTCACCTATCGGCCGAAGCTTGGGCACCTCTGTCCGGCATCTCTCCTGGGCATAGGGACAGCGGGTGTGGAATTTACAGCCTGACGGCGGGTTATAGGCACTGGGTACATCCCCTTCCAGAATAATGCGGTTCCTCTTTCGATTGGCCTCGGGAATCGGAATCGCGGAAAGCAGAGCCTGGGTATAGGGATGGCGGGGCGTGCTGTAAAGCTCCTTCTTTCCCGCAATCTCTACAACGCTGCCCAGATACATCACAGCAACCCGATCACTGACATGGCGGACTACGCTTAAATCATGGGAGATAAAAAGATAGGTTAGATTTCTCTTTTTCTGCATCTTTTTCATCAGATTCAAGACCTGCGCCCGCACCGAAACATCCAGGGCCGATACCGCTTCATCACAGACAACGAATTCCGGATTTAAAATCAAAGCGCGTGCAATGCCGATTCTCTGCCTCTGTCCGCCGGAAAACTCATGTGGAAAGCGGTTTAAATACTGCTTATCCAGCCCCACATCGCCCAGCATGGAGATCACCATCTCCTTCTGCTCCTCCCGGCTTCCTATTCCGTAAACCTGCAGCGGGGCACTGACCAGATCAAAGACCGTCATCCGTGGATTTAAAGAACTGTACGGGTCCTGAAAGATAATCTGCATCTTCTTTCGCATTTCCCACATCTTCTTTTTATCATAGGCGGCAATGTCCTGCCCTTCATACAGCACCTGGCCTGAGGTCATGGGAATCAGCTTTAAGATGGTTCTGCCCAGGGTGGACTTTCCGCAGCCAGATTCTCCCACCAGCCCCAGGGTTTCGCCCTTTTGGATCGTTAAATCAATATCATCGACAGCTTTAACCATCGGCGGATTTCGGTTCAACAGTCCTTTTTTTCCTGTAAAATACTTCCGTAAACTCTTCGTTTCCAGCAAAACCGGAGATGTATATTCTACATTTGCACTCGTATTCTCACTCTTCATCTTGACCACCTTTAATCCTGTTTTGCATACTGAAAGCAGCTTACCAGTGCGCCCTCCACCGGATAAAGCCCCGGCTGCTCTCTGCGGCAACGCTCACCGGCATGCGGACAGCGCGGAGCAAAACGACAGCCTGCAGGCATCTGTCCGGGTGCAGGAACCGTACCCTCAATGGTATTTAACTCTTCCACATCCTCTTGAAGCGGCGGAATCGAACTTAAAAGCCCTTGGGTATAGGGATGTTTCGGCGCATTAAAAATATCCTTTACCGAACCATACTCCACTACCTTCCCGGCGTAAAGCACAAGAATATTGTCGGCAGTTTCGGCAACCACACCCATATCGTGGGTAATCAGAATAATCGCCGTTTCCATGTTCTGGCGCAGTTCCAGCATAAGTTCAAGAATCTGCGCCTGAATGGTAACGTCCAGCGCCGTCGTCGGCTCGTCGGCAATTAAAAGCTTGGGGGCACAGGAAACAGCCATGGCAATCATTACCCGCTGGCGCATACCCCCGGAAAGCTGATGGGGATATTCCTTCATCCGTTTTTCCGGCGCGGCAATCCCTACTTTTTTTAAGACCTCCACAGCCTCCTTTCGGGCATCTGCCTTGCTGTAGCCCTGATGAATCACCAGAGGCTCAATCAGCTGCTCTCCTACGGTCAGGGTAGGATTCAATGCGGTCATCGGGTCCTGAAAAATCATGGCAATTTCATTTCCCCGGATTTTACACATTTCCTCTTCCGATAATCCCAGAAGTTCCCGGCCGGAAAGCTTAATGCTTCCCTGGGAAATTTTTGCGTTCGTTCCCAGAAGCTGCAGAATGGACAGGCTGGTCACACTTTTCCCGCAGCCGGACTCTCCCACAATTCCTAAAATTTCTCCTTTTCCTATCGAGAAGCTGACACCGTCTACAGAAGTATTCACTCCTTTTTTGGTCTGAAACTGAACCTGCAGCCCTTCTACCTTTAGCAATGAATCCATAGTTTACCCCTTTATTTCCATGCACGCCTGACGCGCAATATTATTTCAATTTCATTTCCGCTTGTATTGCCAATCATCCCTGCTTCGGGTTTTTCCGGCTTCGCCTGCTGTGCGGCATCAATATCCCCGCTCCGGCTCCGCCTGCTGTGCAGCATCAATATCCCAGTTCCGGCTTTGCTTACTGTGCAGCATCAATATCCCAGTTCCAACTCGACCAGTTCAGGGAATTAAAGTTCTCTACTTCTACGCCGCTGACCCGCTTGTTGTACGCAGTCAGTACATTTTTGGTATACAGATACGCCATCGGAGAACGCTCCCTAATCTTTACCTGATATTCGTTAAAGTAGGGCTTTCTGGCCTCAAAGGTTAATTCGGCATTTCCTTTATCAATAATGTCCGTCAGTTCGGTATCTTTAAGCTGGCAGAAGTTTACGGAACTGTCCGGATGAATCATTTCCCGGCTCTCACTCGGGTCCATCGTACCGCCGGAACCGATAATGCCCAGGTCATGCTTTCCGTCCAGCATATTGCTCATCAAGGTTGGGAAGTCTACCTGTTCAATCTGTACTTTAACGCCGACCTTCTGTAAATCCTGGACAATCAGAGCGGCAATACGTTCCGTTACACTGCTTCCCGAGGAAATATAAAATACCAAGGTCTGGTCAAAGGGGAAGTTTGCTTCCTGCAGCATGGTCTTTGCCTTTTCTGGGTCGTACCAGACTTCCACATCCTGGTTATAATAAGGGCTTACACTGCAAAATGGAGTGACAATCGCCTCTGCCTCTCCCTGGAACAGTGCATCCACCAACACCTGGCGGTTAATTGCCATACTGAGTGCCTGGCGTACCTCCTGTCCGAGATAGGGCTTGTCGGTATTAAAAATTACCGTACTGTAGGAAGTCGTGGGAACGGATACCGTTACCAGGTTTTCCTGCTCCTTTGCCATCTCCCAGTCATCAATAATAATCGAGTCATAGCCGATTAAATCCAAATCGCCGTTAATCAGACCGGCAAGCATGCTGGCAGAATCAGTCACGCGGATAACCAGACGATCCACCTTGGGCACACCTAAGTAATAATTCGGGTTTTTCACAAACTCCATACGCTCGCCATTGATCTCACTGTCATAGATAAATGGTCCGGAGCCTACAGGCTTTGCCCATAAATCCGGGGCATTAATCTCCTGTGCGGTCTTTCCCTCAAAGATGTGCTTGGGAATAATAAACACCGTGTCAATATCCTGCAGGAAGGTATCTGCAAACATGGAACTCTTTAATTCAAACGTGACCGTATGGTCGTCATCCGCGGTCACCTTAATCGAATCCTCGGAAAGTTCTGCACCGGAATCATCCACACCGGCAATATACTGCAGGTGATAGCGGCTCTTTGCCTCTACCTGCGGATCGGAGTACATCTGATAGGAAAATACTACATCATGGGCAGTAACAGGCTCACCGTCTGACCATACAGCGTCATCATGAAGGGTGAAGGTAACAGCTGTGGAATCGTCATTCACCGTCCAGGACTCTGCCAGACGCCCCTCAATCGTGCCATCCGCCTTGCACTGGGTCAGGCGGTCATAAATCTGATCGCAGATCATGCGGGTATAATTGCTGGTGGTGTTTAAAGGCATCATGGTATCCCATGCCGTGGAAACCGCGGCAGTAAGCACCTTTTCCCCGGAAGCTGCGCCAGAACTTCCTCCTGCGCTTTCTGCAGAGCCTGCATTGCTGCCCTCTGCGGCGGTCTGGGTCGGTGCGGCACCGTTATCTGCGGCTGCCTGACTTCCCGAATCGGAAGCTTTCCCTCCGCAGGCGGTCAGACCAAAAGCCATCGCACCGGCAAGAAACATTGCTGTCATCTTTGTCCATTTACGTTTTCTCATATTTTGCACCAAGCCTCAAGCGAAAATGCCTGCATTTTCATTTAAGGCGCAAACACAAAGGGCGAAAGATATGTGTTTGCATTTTTTCCTTTCTTCTTTTTTCTTTCACCCTGTCCATATCTGCAATTTCAGATATAAAACTTTATGATTTTGCGTCAACGGCTTATATTTTAATTTTCGGGTCCAGGGCATCTCGGATTCCGTCACCGAGGAAGTTAATGCTTAATACCGTCACCAAAAGGGCAATGCCAGGCGGCATCCAAATCCAAAGCCGCTTTGACAGCACGGTAATGGACTGTGCATCATAAAGCATATTTCCCCAGCTTGCCCCCGGCGGCTGAACCCCCATACCCAGAAAACTCAGCGAAGATTCCATAAGAATCGCGCTTGCCATCTGAAACGTGATGGCAATTAAAATCGGGGCAAAAGAATTGGGTAATATATACTGCGTAATAATCTTTAAATCCGGTGTTCCTATCGCCCGCGCGGACTCGACATATTCTTTCTCGGAAACGGAAAGAACGTTTGCATAAATCAGACGGGCAAACTGCGTCCAGCCCAGGACACCAATCACCAATGTAACCGACCAGATCGACGGACCGATAACAGCCACAAGCACCAGAATCAGCACGATAGACGGGAAGGACATAAACACATCTGCCACACGCATAATGGCAATCTCTGTCTTTCCGCGAAAGTAGCCGGCAATCAGCCCTAAGGGGACACCGATGGCACAGCTGATAATCGTTGAGCAAAAACCGACCAAAAGGGACGTCCTTCCCCCGTAAACCAGCCGGGCAAACACATCCCGCCCGATAGCATCCGTTCCCAAAATATGTACGGAATCAGGGGCAGCAAAAAAAGCCGCGTAATCTGAATCATAGGGATTCAGCTTTAAGACCAGGGGCAAAACCACCACCAGAATAATTTCCAGCAGGATAACCATGAGCCCTGCCATAGCCATCTTATGTTCGGTCAGCTTGCTTATTACCTCGGAAAGATAGCTTTCATTTTCCTTTTTCATCATTTGCCTGTCCTCCCTATTTGTAGCTGATCCGCGGATCTAAAAGCCCATATGCCACATCCGTTAAAATATTTGCCAATAACACTGCCACTGCAATCATTACGGTAATACCCATTATAACCGGATAATCCCTTCCATTGATCGCCGTCACCATAAGCGTTCCCACGCCGGGCCACCCAAATACCTGTTCGGTAATCACTGCACCTCCGACTAAGGAAGGGATGGACATGCCGACCACGGTAATTACCGGAATCAGTGCATTCTTTAAACCATGGCGATAGATAACTGCCCACTTTTTCAGCCCCTTCGAGCGCGCTGTCCGGATATAGTCTTCCTGCATTACCTCCAGCATGCTGCTGCGCATATGGCGAACCCATCCGCCGATTTGCTGGAAGGAAAGCACCAGGCAGGGCATAATCATATGCCGAAAAAGAGCTGCACCGGACTTAACCCCGGCAGAATCATACATGCCCCCGGAAGGAAGGATTTTTAAGACAATGGCAAACAGGTAGATAAACACCAGACCCACGAAAAAATTCGGCGTAGCCATCATCAGCAGGGAAATCCCGCCGGAAATATAATCCCTTTTGGAATTAGGCTTAGAAGCCGCATAAATTCCCAGAGGAATGGAAACCAGAAGGGAGAGCAGAATCGAAGCTGCCGCAAGGGTCGCCGTAGCCGGAAGCCTTTCCCCTATCATCACGGCAACCGGGCGCTGGGTACTGTAGGAAAAGCCCATATCTCCCCTAAGCAAAAGCCCGAGCCAGCGGACATACTGAATAACTACTGGCTGATCTAGCCCCAGGGCAATCCTCTTTCGTTCCAGCTCTGCCGGTGTAATCCCCGGGTCTGCCAAAAGTGCGTCCAGCGGCGTTCCCGGCGCTAAATTTAAGATAAAATACGCCAGCACGGTAATTCCTAAAAATGTAGGTATGGCTATAAGCAGCCTTTTCAGAATATATTTCCACTTCATCCTCTCTCGTCCTTTCGTTATCGCGCCTTAAAAAGCCTAAGCGCTGCCACGTTAATCATATTACTGAATATATTACCGTATTTTTATTTATTTAACAAGTATTTTCTATAAATTTGCCGAATTATGCCCTGCCCCTTCCGGATAGCGCGTCTTTTTGTTTACCTTACTTGCCAGGCATTCTTTTAAACATAAATTAACATATTGCGAAAAGGAACGGTCGTCGGCTTCGGCAAGCCCCTTGAGCTGTTCAACCAAATCAATGTCCAGGGTGATGCTGACTTTTGTTTTTAATGGTTTCATTACAATACTCCTTTTTCGTACAATATAGCATTTTGTCATTTTTTATATTGACACATCGTATAAAGTAGGATAAAGTAAGATAGAGTGGCATCTATCTCGCAAAAATCCGTATGCACCACCTATAAAGATAAAGGACACACCTGCTGATGATTTATATTTCGTTTTATTTCTATTTATTTGTTGCCGTTTTACTGGGAATTTATTATGCCATGCCTCTGCGTTATCGCTGGATTTGCCTTCTTCTGGGAAGCCTTGCCTTTTATTACAGGCTTTCACAAAAAGGCTTTGGGATATTTGCTGTGACCTTGCTTCTCAGTTACTTTATGGGCATTTTTCTGGAATATATGCAGGAAACAGAAAAGAATCCACATGTAAAAAAATGGATTCCCGTTGCTTTTGCCCTCCTGATTTCCCTGCCGCTCATCCTGACAAAACATGGGGATTTTGTCTTAAAATCACTGCTGCACAAAGCTTCTTACCCCTGGATTGTCCCGCTTGGGCTGTCTTTTTATACCATGCAGACCATTGCCTATCTTGTCGATATAAGCAAGGGGAAAATCAAGGCACAGAAAAATCCGGGAAAATATATTCTTTTTGTCTGCTTTTTTCCGCAGATTGTCCAAGGTCCTATCCCCCGCTATCAGGAATTATCAGCGACACTCTATGAAGGGCATCCGTTTAATGAGAGGGAATTTTGCCGGGCTTTCCATGCTCTATGGCATGTTCACTGTCTGGAACCCCTGGATTTTCTTTGATGACTCCCTGCTTCGCCTGGGGCTTTCCTGGAAGGAATGGGGAATTTTGCTTCTCTCCATCTATGTTCTTTGGCAGGTCGACATCCATCAGGAAAGACTGTGTATCCGGGATAAAATCCTGGAGCAGCCCCTTGTCATCCGCTGGGGAATTTATCTGGGAGCCATCGCTGTTATCTGGGTATTTGGAACCTATGGCTTTGGATTTGATGCAAAGGCATTTATCTATGGAGGGTTTTAATTTAGCAGAAACTTCCCGGCCTTTTGTGATACAACGCAGAAATAAAAGAGGATAAAAAGTTTTAATTTAACAGAAACTTCCCTGCCTTTAAAACAAAAAGAAAAAGAGCCATTCTGCAAACTGATGAAATGGCTCTTTGACATTTAATCGTCTTCTTTACTGCAAATCTGAAGCCGGTGCTGGTACTTTTCCCTCGTCGCCAGACCGCCGCGAATATGACGCTCTGACTTATTTACGTCCAAAACAATCCTCGCCTGAGCAGCAAGAGAAGGATTGATGTGTTCCAGGCGGTCGGTTACATCTTTATGTACCGTTGATTTACTAATCCCAAACTTCCTTGCCGTCTGCCGCACCGTTGCGTTGTGGTCTATAATGTAATTGGCTATGGCCACCGCCCGCTCTTCGATATACTCCTTCAAGGTCTTCCCCCTGAATATGTTTTTTACAGCATATGCAGGGGATTTACGGAATATGTTTGGACGTATTTACTTGGCGGATGTTTCTTTATCCTTTTTATCTGTCTATAGGTGTTCAACATAATTTACATCATCATTATTTAAAAACACAGCAAAAGAAGCAGGCAGGACTTCCGCTTTTCCATGATTGCTATCAATATTATTTACGTTTTCGCTGTGTCACACTTTTTCAAGGTTTTAAAGCACTATCTATATCCGCATCCAAACTGTGCGCTCGAACATCCGTTGACAGGGGAATTCCTTCATGATAAAATTATTTTAAATTTTAACTGCCGCCATTGGTATACGTAAGGCAGAGGGAATAACATAACTATGCTGCCGGCGAAAAAATTATAAATTGGCGAAGGAGGAGAATATGAATCAGAAAACAATGTATAACCTAAGCTACGGGCTGTTTGTGCTCACCGCCGCTTCTGCAGGGCAAGACAGCGGCTGCATTATTAACACAGCAGGACAGGTAACCAGCGAACCAAATCGAATCAGCATTGCTGTCAACAAAGCTAACTTTACCCATGATCTGGTAAAGCAGAGCGGAAAATTCAACCTGTCCATCCTCAGCGAGGAAGCCAGCTTTTCCGTTTTCCAGCATTTCGGCTTTCAATCCGGGCGGGATGTGGATAAATTTTCCGGCTATCCAGACTGTAAGCGTTCTGCCAACGGCCTTTACTACGTAACTGCGGGAAGCAACGGCTATATCAGTGCCGTGACCGAGCAGGCCATCGACCTGGGAAGCCACACCTTATTCATTGCTTCCGTATCTGATATGGAAGTGCTCTCTGCCGCACCTTCAGCTACCTACGCTTACTATCATTCCTCTATTAAGCCCCAGCCGCAAAAGCCTGCCTCCGGAAAAACCGTCTGGCGCTGTACGGTGTGCGGCTACGTCTATGAAGGCGAGGAGCTTCCGGCAGATTTTATCTGTCCGCTGTGCAAACACCCGGCCTCCGACTTTGAGAAGATAACACAATAAAAAGATAACACAATAAAACGAACAGCAGGTACGATGCGTATCTGCTGTCTGTTTTTGCTGACGGTTAAATCCGCCCGGTATTATCATTCATATATTTATATTCTGCAACCGATCGGTCAAAGGTCTGAATGTGATAATAGAGCCAGTCCGTTACCTTTTCATTTACCATAGCAACAAAGGCATCTGTGGGTCCCTCTTCCTCGGTCAGCCTGTCATAAAGTTCCTGGACTGCTGCTCTTAATTCTGCATGTTTTTTCTTATGCTCCTCAATACCGGGATAACCGATGGACTCCTGGAGCGCCTCTTCTGCATTGAAATGGAAATCCGTATAGTCCGCCAGATAATTCAGCATTTTGGCAGCACCGGCTTTGTTTGCGTGCTCTTCACAGCTGCGTAAAAGGTCATTGATTTTGCCGATAAGCTCTTTGTGCTGCGTGTCTATGGTTTCATTTCCTGTAATTAAATCATCTGTAAATTCTGCGTACATATTCAATCCTCCTATCGCTTGATAATGCATAGTTTATCATAATAATCATGAAAATTCCACCATTTTCTTGTAAGTTATGCTGATGTACCCGGGCATTTGTTACTGTTCACACGGCACAGCAACAGGCATTTAACGCTTAATTATAATTCAATAATTGGGAAAAACCTGCTATCGTCAATTTTCACAAAATATTTATTCTTTTTTGTGAATCAAGCAAATAGAAACGGACTCTAAACTGTGTTATAGTAAGTTTGTTAGTAAAGAATACGTATTCTATGGTGTAACTTATGATTACAATGACAGAAATTGCCAAGTTAACCAAGGTTTCTCAGCCAACCGTTTCCCGTGTACTTAATGGTAATATGAACGTAGCACCGGATATTCGTGAACGTGTTCTTGCCTGTGCCAAAGAACATCATTACCAGCCTAATGCCCTGGCAAAAGGGCTCCAGGGCAGCCAGACATATCTGCTCGGCGTACTGCTCACAGATATTTCCAACGGATTTTTTGCGGATATAGCAAAAGCAATTGAAACGGAAGCGCGGAAGCATGGCTACAGCATCATCCTTTTTAACAGCAATTACAATACAGACAGTGAACGGGAATATCTGGATGTTGTCCGCCGCTACCGGGTGGACGGTGTCCTCGCCGTTCCCATGCGTGAAACCAGTGATGTATGGCAGGGCTATGCCCAAAACCTTGATGTACCTGTTGTCGCTGTAACACGTCAGACCAAAGGGCTGGATTCGGTATATGTAGATCATGCAGAAGCCGGGAGGATGGTTGCCCGCTACCTGCTTCATCAGGGTTATCAGCAGTATTTATTTATCGGAAAGGATTATGACCTTAAATATGTAGGTTTTCGTCATACATTATCCACACAGGGAAAAGCGAAAAACGTTTCCAATATTGTATATCAAAATGACAAGCAGATGAAAGCTGCTCTAAGCGCTTATCTGCCCTGTCAGAAACAACGTCTGGGTATTTTTGCCGGAAATGATATTTATGCTCTGCGGATTCTTAACTTTCTTCGGGAACTGCAGTTTATCGTTCCCGCGGAAGCCGGAGTAATCGGTTTTGATGATACGATGATGGCCCGCTATCTGAATCCTGGTCTTAGCAGTGTTTCTCAGCCGGTTGAACAGATGGCAAAAGAAGCCGTTTCACGTCTTTTGTACCGCATTGGACATCCGGGCAAACATCCTCTCTGGGACTGTGCCCTGCACGCCTCGCTTGTCCCAAGACAAAGTTCTTAAAAAAGAGCCTGCATCTGGTTCTTTTTTTAAAGGCAGTGTGAATACGCATTCTTCGCAGAATATTTAGATATTTTTTGCTGCATTGTGAATACGTATTCTGCAAAATAATGCACCTAACCCTTCAATAAGGGATAAATAACACAACAGAAAGGAAACAAGATTATGGATTATGCAAAAACAGCACAGCAAATTTATGAGAAGGTGGGGAAAAAGGAAAACCTCATCTCTGCTGCACACTGCGCCACACGCCTGCGGCTGGTATTAGCAGATAATGCCAAATGTGATGCTAAAGCTGTAGAAGACATTGACGGCGTAAAAGGTGTGTTCAGTGCATCTGGTCAGCTTCAGATTATTCTGGGAACCGGCGTGGTTAATAAGGTCTATGACGAATTTATTGCCATTTCCGGCCTTACCGCTGCATCAAAAGAAGAAGTCAAGGCCGCAGCAGCAGCCAAACAAAATGTGTTCAAACGTGCCATCAAAACCCTGGGTGACGTTTTTGTTCCCATTATTCCGGCTATCGTGGCCAGCGGTTTTCTTATGGGAATTATGGAAGCGCTGACCTTTATGGTCAATAATGGCTTTTTAAACATAAACACCTCCGGCTCCATCTATGTCTTTGCAAACCTGTTTGCCAACACAGCCTACACTTTCCTGCCCATCCTGATCGCCTTCAGCGCAGCCAGGGCTTTTGGCGGAAATCCCTTCCTGGGCGCAGTCATTGGTATGATTATGATCCATCCTAACCTGCAGAATGCCTGGACAGTGGCAACGGAAGGCGTACTCCAGACACAAAAAGTCTGGTTCGGCCTTTACAGCGTGGATATGGTTGGGTATCAGGGTCATGTTATCCCGGTAATTATCGCTGTATGGGTTCTGTGTTTTATTGAAAAACGCCTGCACAAAGTAGTTCCTGCCATGCTGGATTTGTTCGTAACACCATTAGTAAGTGTATTTGCTGCCGGTTATCTTACGCTTTCGATTATCGGGCCTATTTTTGTTGCTGTTGAAAATGGAATTATCAATGGAATTCTAACCCTGCTCACCCTGCCTTTTGGTCTGGGAAGTATGGTCATGGGCGGTCTTTACTCTCTGACGGTAGTGGGTGGTATCCATCATATGTACACCGTAATCGATGTAGGCCAGATTGCTCAGTACGGTTTTACCTACTGGCTGCCCTTAGCTTCTGCTGCCAACCTTGCTCAGGGTGCAGCAACCTTGGCGGTTGCACTGAAAACTAAAAACACGAAAATTAAATCGGTAGCCCTTCCGTCTTCCCTTTCCTGCTTTATGGGCATTACAGAACCGGCCATCTTCGGTGTAAATCTGCGCCATTTTAAACCGTTTGTCTGTGGTGCCATTGGCGGTGCCGCAGGTGCCATGTATGCGTCCCTGACAGGTCTGGGAGCCAGCGGTACAGGTGTAACCGGAATCTTCGGCCTTCTTTTGTGTCTTCATGATTCCGTTAATTACATCCTGATGATGCTTATTTCCGTAGGCGTGTCTTTTGCGCTGACCTGGTTCTTTGGCTTTAAAGATGAGGAAACTGCCCCTGCTAAAGAAGAAAAATCTCAGCCACAGCCGCTCACAGTAGAGTGTCAGCCCGGTATCGTTTATGCTCCTGTTTCCGGTACAGTCATTCCTTCCGAGGAAATCCCGGATGCAACCTTTGCCGCTGGTGTCCTTGGCCGCGGAATTGGAATCAACCCCGCAGAAGGTCTTGTCGTAGCTCCCTTTGACGGAGAAATTTCCTTTGTAACCGATACAAAACACGCCGTAGGGGTTACATCTTCTGACGGTATGGAACTGCTTATTCATGTAGGTGTTGATACTGTAGCCATGGCAGGCGACGGCTTTACATGTTTCGTCCAGATGGGACAAAAAGTAAAAATCGGCGAAAAACTGATTACCTTTGACCGTGAAAAAATAAAACAAGCCGGACATCCTGACTGTGTTGCCGTACTTCTTTCCAATGCTGCAAACTACCCTGATTTGTCCATTCAAAGCGGCACCTGCCATGCACTGGACAAAGTCATTAAAGTCTGCTAAGATAATACCAATTGCTCTGCGCTTCATACTTCCTGCACTGCAATCATAATCCAAATCTAAAAGCGAGGTATTTTTATGAAAATATTATATATGGGTACAGCCGCTGCCGAGGGCTGGCCAGGGCTGTTTTGTTCCTGCCCCATCTGTACTCATGCCAGAAAAGCAGGCGGACGAAACCGGCGCACCCGAACACAGGCGCTTCTGGATAACACCTTGTTGATTGACTTTCCGCCGGATACCTATGTTCATGCATTGCAATATGAACTGAACCTTGGTACTGTTCATACATTATTGGTCACACACAGCCATATGGATCACTGGTTTCCCACGGATCTGATTCACCGACACGAACACTTCGGACATGGTGCCGAGGGTGTGTTGGATGTTTACGGCAATGAAGCAGTTAAAAAAGCTTTTGATGAGCACATCCTGATTGACCGCTTCAAACCGCATCCCATTGACGATACTGTTCATTTCCATATAACCCATGGCGGCGATCTTATCCGCAGCGGAGGCTGGGAGATTACTGCCGTTCCTGCCGACCATGATAAGCGTGAAGAATGCCTGGTTTATATTTGCAAAAAAGATGGCAAAACGGTATTTTATGGTCATGACACGGGCTGTAACCTGTCCCCGGAAGCATGGGCACTGATTAAAAAAGAAAAATTTGATCTGGTCAGCCTGGATGCTACGATGGGAACCAAATCGGTTAAAGAATATCATATGGGACTGCCGGACGCCGAGCATATGTTTGAAAAACTATCCGTTCTGGGATGCACCAACAGTCAAACAGTAAAAGTGGTCAATCATTTCAGTCACAACGGGGAAATGACTTACGATCAGTTAGCTCTTTGGGGAAAAAAACGCGGCATCCTGGCAGCTTATGATGGAATGGAAGTGGAATTTTAATCGAAATCCCCCTTAGCAAAACGCAAGGGGGATATTGAATGCAGCAAACGGAAAATACGCGCCGGACGAGCAATCATCTACACATAAATCTCCGCTCTGCTCCCTCCGCTCTTTTCCTTGACCACCACAATCTTCTTGTCAATCTTATCCTTTAATTCGCTCACATGGGAGATAATTCCCACCAGCCGGTTTCCGTCGGTCTGCCTTACCAGTGCATGATACGCCTGCTGCAGTGCATGTTCATCCAGGCTTCCAAACCCCTCATCCACAAACATAGTTTCCATCTGTATCCCTCCTGCTGTGGACTGAATCTCCTCTGACAATCCCAGGGCCAGGGAGAGCGAGGCGATAAACGATTCCCCGCCGGACAATGTCTTTACGCTCCTCTCCGTTCCGTTATAATGATCCACAACATTCAGTTCCAGTCCGCCCTGGCTCTTATTATTGCCTGCCCCAACCATGCGCTTAAACTCATACTGCCCGCCGGACATCTTCATCAGACGCAGATTGGCGCGGCGGACAATCCGGTCAAAATATGTCGTCTGTATGTAGGTTTCCAGCATCATTTTCTCTTTGCTTTTTAACTCCCCGTTCAATGTATCCGATAAATTCGACAGCCACCCGTACCGTTCCTCCAGCGCTGTCAAATCCTTTGATTTTTTCCGAATATTCTCCAGCAGACGTTCATTGGTTTCCCGCCGGAAATGCAGCGCCTTTTCCTTTTCTTTTGCCGCTTCTTTCTTCTGCTTATATCCAGTCTGTTTTTCCACCTCTTCGGCTAAACAAATCCTTTCTGCATGTTCTAACTGCTCAAGAAGAGATTCCCTGCGCCCTTTCAGTTTGTCCTGTTCACGAACACAGGCAAGGTAATCCTTCTCCGCATGATTATAAGCTTCCAAAAGGGTATTCAACGCGGTTTGCCATCGTTTCTCCTCTTCTTTTGCCGCATCCAGATCCCTGTAATGAAGCTTCTGGGCCAATTCCTGCGCCTGTTTTTCTTTCTCCTGTTTCTCTGCCAGCAACGATGCAATCCTTTCCCCTGTCTTTTGAAGCTCTCCCTGCAGTTTTTCAACCGCAGCTTCTTTTTCAGGAATCTCCGCCTCCAGCTTCTTTTTCCTGCAAATATTCTTATCCTCTTCAGCGATCTGCTGTTTTAATTCTGCGATAACTTCCCCCAAGCGCAGGATTTCTTCCTCCGTGTTCTCAATACAGGCAGGTTCTTTCAGCTGGTTTTGCAGGGCTTCTATCCGTACCCTTAATGCATCCCGCTCCTTTTCACACTTCGACAATCCTTCCCTTGCCTTCTGATAGGCGGTCTTCAGTTCTTCTTGCTCTCTGCGCAATGAATACTGCCTGTTTTCTGCCTCTTGTTTACCCGAACTGTGCAGTTCCCCGGCAAGCGCACGGATCTGCTTATCCAGTTCCTCTTTCTGCGCTTCATCCCTGGCAATTTGCTTCTCTTTCTCTGCCAGTTCTTCGTTTAGTGCATTTATTTCCTTTTCTTTTTTTGTTATCTTCTCTTCCAGTTCCTCTCTTTGCTTTGCCTGTGCTTCTTCCTTCCGGATTTCTCTCTCAATCTTTTTCCGTTTATCTTCCGCTAGAAGCCGCTGTTCCTCTGCCATCTGCGCGGTTTTGGTAAGATTCATGTCCCATTCTGTCCCTGTTTCAGCAGCAGACGGTGCTCTCCCGGAAAGATTCACCTTCCCTGCCCATCCTGCATATCCCTCAAGCGCTTCCATTTGTTTCTTTAACTGTGTTTCCTTCCCGGAAAACTCTCCACAGATTTTCCCGGCTTCCACACTGGCATCCTGGGCTGCTTTTGCCGCCCGTTCAGAATCACGGTTTGCCTGTTCTATGGCTTCCTTTTCCGGTACCTCGTCCGGAATAAAGGCCGTCTGCGGATGATGGCGGGAACCGCACACCGGGCATGGCATTCCTTCTGACAGTCCTTTCGCCAGCAAACCTGCCTGCCCGTCCAAAAACGCCTGATTCATCTGAACATAACGGTTTTTCAGCCGATTTGCACCTTCCTGGGCTTTTTTATAGAGCATTTGCTGCTCCTCTAATTTTCTTTGCAGAGATTGATACCCGTTTATCTCCTGACAAAGTTTCTCTAAATCATTAAGATAAGCCTCTTCCTGCGCCTTCTCCCTAAGCAGTCTTTCCTTTCTTTCCCCGGCTCCGCGCAGGCTCTCCTGCTGTTTTCGGTCTTCGGCCTGTATTTTCTCAAGAGCTTCCTTTTCCTGCCGCTTTTTTTCGGTTTCTTCCTGATTCTTATGTAAACAGTTTTCCAACCTTTGGGCGCTTTGCTTCTTTTCCTCCAGCTGCTTATACTTTGGCATTTCCTGTTCTAAAATGGTAAGTTCTCTCCCGATTTCTTCCTGGCGCACGGTCTTTTGCTCTTCTTTTTCAAAAGCATTCTTCCATTCCTCCAGGCGCAGAACCTCCTCTTGCTCTTCTTTGCGGGTAATAACCAAATTTTTACAAATTCTTTCACATTCTTCTGCCTTTTCCTTTTGGGATACAAGTTTTTCCCGCTGTTCTCCGGCAGAAGACAGGCACGATAATTCCTTTTTCAGCCATTTCAGTTCCTTTTCCTTCTGCCCTGCATCTTCCTCCTTCTCTCTCTTGCTCCTCTGGCTGTCTTCCAGATCTCTGACCAGCTGCTTAATCGTTTCAGAAAATTGTTTCTGCTTTTCGTATTCTGCTAATTCCTCACCCAGCAGCGCCAATTGTTTTTTTATTTCTTCCTGCTGCGGCTTTTTTTCCTCTTCCTGGTGAAAAACCTCTTCCTTTTCTTTCAGCAATCTGGTATTTTCCTCTTCCCTGCGCCGGACATCCTCCAGGTTTGTTTTTGCCTTCTCCTGCTCCTGCGCCTTGCCAATCCGGGTATCTATCTTTTCCAGTCCTTCTTCCAGCTGCTTTACTTCTGCATTCAGCCTTTCTTCTTCCGAAACCTCCCTTGCGATCAGCCTTTCCAACAATTCCATGGTATCCTTAATCGTCAGCTTTCCATCCCTGGCCTTTTCCACATCCGAAAAAGCCGTCTGGCACCGTTCATCCTCGTCACAGTCAATCGCCTGCACATACTGCTGGACACTCTTTCTGGCATCCTGACATTCTCGATAGGCATTCCTTTCCTGATCCTTGACCTGTCTTTGCAGGGTCTGATAATCCTGCGTCTGAAACACCTTCCGAAAAATCTCCTGCCTCTCCCTGGTATCTGCCAGAAGCAGCTTGCGGAAATCTCCCTGGGCAAGCATGGCAATCTGCGAAAACTGATTCCGGTCAATGCCAAGAATCTCCTTAATCGCCTCGTCCACTTCCCTGGGCTTTGTAATCACCCGATCCGGGCAGATAAGCTGTGCCCCTGCCTTTTCCTCGGTCATCCCCCCGCCCCGCTTTGCCGGACGCAGATACCTGGGATTTCGTTTAACCGTGTACTCCTTTCCCCCATGCGAAAACAAAAGTTCCACCTCGGTAGGCGTGTTCGGATCGGCATACTGCGAGCGGAGCATGGAAGATTCCCGGATGTCCCCGCTGGCCTCTCCGTACAAAGCATAAGTAATGGCATCAAAAATCGTCGTCTTTCCGGCCCCGGTATCTCCGGTAATCAGATACAACCCCCGATTTCCCAGTTCGCGCAGTGCCAGTTCTGTCCGTCCCGCATAAGGGCCGAATGCCGATATTACAAGATTTAATGGCCGCATCCGTTTCCCTCCCTCATCTTCTCTATCCTTACTTTGCCGCAAATCTTTTTGATTCTCATCCTTTCTCCTCCCAGATTTTCTCTATCAGTTCCGTTATCAGTCCTTCCTGCGCTTCATTCATTGGCTGATTATTCTGCTTTTCATAAAAATCAAAAATTAATTCCGCCGGCGTTTTCGCTTCCACATCTTCCCCGCCCGTAATCTCCTGATTTTCCCTCGTTCTTCGGTTATCATAATCCAGTTTCATCAAATTGGGATAAATCACGCGCAGCTTTCCGACAGCATCCACGACGTCTTCCTCATCCGTAAGCGTAATATGTACATAATCATCCAGAACAGTACCCTCATAATTTTTCTTATTTGTCAATTCCTCATAGGTTCCCCTTAATTCGCGCAAATCATGAAGCGGAACTAAATCTGCGGTGCGTATCTGTATTTCTCCCTTTTCCTTCATTTCCAAAACCGTAACCGACTTTCTGTGTCCTGCCTCCGAAAAGGAATATTTTAACGGCGTCCCGCAATACCGAATCGTTTCCCTGCCCACCTGCTGCGGCCCGTGGATGTGCCCTAAGGCCACGTAATCAAAGGCAGCAAACACCGAAGCATCCACATTGTCCGAACCTCCCACGGAAATCTCTTCCGATTCCGAGCGCACCGCCCCGGTTACAAACTGATGGGTGAGCAGAACATTCCTCTCCTCCTCATGAATCTCCATATGGGAAATCGCCGCACAAAGGGCTTCCGTATAAGATTCCGCCTTCTCCTCCGGAAATGCGTTCCGCACATGCACAGGCTTAATAAAGGGAAGCATGTAAATATTTACCGTTCCATACGCATCCTTTAAAGAAACCGGCTTCACCATTCCGCAATAAACCGGTGCAATATGAATCCCGCTGGCTTCAATTAATTCTGCGGCGAATGCCAGCCGTTCCGGCGAGTCATGATTCCCGCTGATCACAAACACCTGCAGATTTTGCCGGGAAAGCTGCTTTAAAAAATCATCAAAAAGCCCCACCGCCTCCACCGAAGGAACGGACTTGTCATAGATATCCCCCGCAATCAGGACAGCGTCCGGCTTTTCTTCCTTGATTACCTCAAGAATTTTCTTTAGGATGTATTTCTGATCGTCAATCATGGAAAACTCATTCACTCTCTTTCCCAGGTGAAGATCAGATAAATGGATGAACTTCATTCGCATCTTCCTTTCCTTGTCATCAGAATCCGGTATGCTGAAAATGAACGTGTCAGCACACCGGCAATGCCTCATTTACTATTTACGATTTACAATTTACGCTGCCGTTCCCAGCTTCCGCTGAAACCGAAGGTAAATCACGCCCAGAAACACCGCGCACACCGTCCAGATCACCGGTTCGGTAAACACTACCCCCAGATAGCCGACACGCGGAATAACCAGAAAGCAGAAAGCTATCTTCATCAGCAGTTCGACGGAACTGGAAAGCACCGGGGAAATCTTGCATCCCATCGGCTGGATGGCATTTCGTATAACCAGCAGCACGCCCAGCGGGATAAAAAACAGGGTGCAAACCCGCAGATACAGGGTCGCATTGCCCATAATCACCGGATCATTGGTTCCAATCAGCAGATAGACAAGCGGGCCGCCCAGAATATGGGCAAGGATAACCGAAATAACCGAATAGACCGCGCATACCCCGATCACCTGTCGAATGGCTTTCTTAATTCTTTGATATTCTTTCGCCCCGAAATTCTGCCCGGCAAAAATGGAGGTTGCCGAGGAAACCATGGAAAGCGGCATCATCAGCAGTTCAAAAATCCTCCGCGAAGCCGTGTGCGCGGTAATAATCTGCGTTCCCAGCTGATTGATTCCTTTTTGCAGAATAATTGACCCAAGGGAAAACAGCGAAAGCATCAGCCCCATCGATAAGCCGGTAAGCAGCATCTCCTTCACCCGCTGCGCCTGCATCTTCCAGTCCTTTCTTTTCGGCAGAAATTCCTGGTAATTTTTGTAAATATAGACAAAACACAGCACAGCCGAAATCACCTGGGCCAGCACGGTCGCCCCCGCCGCTCCTGCCACTCCCAGCGAAAACACCGCCACAAACAGCAGATCGAGGATAACATTTAACCCACAGGAAAACATCAGAAAATACAGCGGTGTCCTGCCATTTCCCACCGCCCGCATAAACCCGGCCCCCATATTATAGCCAATCGTTGCCGCCATTCCGCTTACAATCACCATAATATAGCGGTGAGCCTGGGAAAAAATTTCCTCCGGTGTTTCCAGCCAGTAAAGCAGAGGACGCAGCAAAGGTAAAATCATCAGGGTCAGCGCCAGCGTAACCACAGCGTTAAGCACCAGCATGGTTGCCGCTGTTTTTTTCAGTTCCTCCCCGTCCTTTGCCCCAAACACCCGGGAAATAATCATTCCATAGCCATTATTCATACCATTGGCAAAATTAATCAGCACTGAATATAAGGCGCTGGTCGCCCCCACAGCCGCCACCGCCTTATCCCCCAGACACCTTCCCACAATCATCGTATCTGTAAAATTATAAAACTGCTGAAACACCGCACCGATAAGCAGCGGCACGGTAAACTGTAAAATCAACCGAATCGGCGACCCTTTGGTCATATCCAGGGTTTTCATCTTGGTAATCTCCATTCTGTCAATATTCGTTTTCATAGGTTTTAGCAACTGTATTGTAGCATGAAAAGCAGCCAGCCAGCAATATTAATTATGACGGGATATTTTAACTATGACAGGAGATTTTATATAACTTTGTTTTAGTCGCAGTGGGTATCATGGTACTTCTTTGCAAGCATAAGAATATAATCAATATTAATTTCTATCTGCCGGATCAGTTCAATCTCAAATACTACATCATCTGTAATATCCGTACTTTCCTGACGCCTGCATTTCCACGCATTTTCTGATATTTTGCTGTTTCTTGCTGCATTTCTTCAATCACTTTTTCTTTTTGCGGTGACTGTAAAAGGCGATAATAATATTGTGTTCCTATGTTTCTATCCAACGTTCTGGCACTCCATCCCTCGTTTGCGGCTTCATTCATTAAGCAGAACAGCCCTTGACCAGTTATTTTCAATCGTTTTATTCACAAAAAATAACGCCTTTTCTTGCTTTTTGCACTTATCCAGAATAACTTTATGATGTCCCCACGGAATCATAAAAATAGGCTGCAGCGAACTTTTCGCACCTGCTTTAGACATAATTTCAGAATTATCATTTTGCGCATCAAGTTGGGGCGTAATTTCAAAATCAGAATACATTTTATAAAATTGACTCATGTATAATAGATTTCTTGGTGAAAAAGATTTTACTTCCGGCAATGCTCCGATCAAGTCCTTGCTCACCTGTTGATAAAAATGACTTCCCCAACTCACAGTTTCCTTGATTGCCACCATTTCTTTATCCTAATGTCCAGTAAAAACGTAACATCTCCTCGTTTACTTTGATTGCAGCTTTAATCTGACTATTTTTAAATCGTACACTTACATTCTTAATCCATTTTTTGTATGTTTCATCTACCTTCACAATGTCACTCATATGTCATACCTCCCCGTAGTTCATCTGCAATTGCCCAAATTGCACGATGCAGTTCATCACGCTCTTGTTCCTGTTTTGTATCATCCATTCCAATTAAGGCACAATTTTTTGAAATGTACTCTTTCATTTCCTTAAAACTACGGTTCAAGACTTTACTCTGGGCAATCACTAAATCACCTTTTAGAACAGTCATAAGCATATAAATACTAGTATATCAAATCTTTCCGCAATTTTCCCCATCAGCATAGTCCCAAAATAGTATTTTGAGGAAATCCGTCCACAAAATAAATGATTTCTCCCACATCCTGCTTTCCGGATTCCACCTGCTTCTTACACCATTATCAATATTTAGCAGTGGCACAGCAAACACCCTTACATCCGAGGTATGTTCTGTTTCCACGACAAAATTTTCAAGCCGTGCTTTATGGAATCAGCATTCATTATATCAACACCTCTAAATATGTCCTGGTTATTTTTTCGCAGCGGAGTTTTTTGGCATACTCATAGAGTCTGTCAATTTGCCGATCTTTTCTTTCAAGATACTTTTTCAGTATCTCGGAAGTTTTTTCTATTCCAACCTTGTTCCGGTAATAAATAACATCTACAACTGTCTTTTCAATGTCAAAAATAGAGAATGCATTTTCCCCATCCCGGATTTTCTGAACACCGAGCTCCATACGTCCCGGATCAAAATAATAAATCCTGATCTCCGGCCAGTTAGGAAGAGTGCTGACCTTTTTCTTTCTCGCAATAGCCACATCTACCGCATCCGGCAGAAATTCAGTCAAGCTATAATACCTCGCTGCACTCATAAGGCAGATAACTCCATCTGGTACATATGCCTCGGCACTAAAAAAATCATTTTCCTCGCCATTATAGGAAAGGTTCTCGTAGGTGTTGCGATTAATCCTCTTAATTATTCTGTTCTCTTCAAGTTTTCCTATCTTATAATACGAATATCCCATATCTTTTAGTTCAGCAATTTTAATGAATTTTCTGCCTTCAGAGATAATGCCCACCTTTGACTCCTCCTTCCCGTAAAACGTTTTTAAGTAAGGCTGCAGGATATTGATTCTGCTGTACTACGGATATCATACACTATTTTCATTATAATTTCAATAAAATTCAGCAATTATAATTTTAGCCGAATTTTATTGGAATTTATACTCAACTTTCGCTTACTATTTATCGCTTATGCTCAAAGAAGGAAATCATAAAAAAACCCGAAAGAATCCGAATGATCTAGCCAGGTTCATTGGAAAAGAAGCCGTTACTAAGGATGGGGAGATGGCCAATGTTTTATACTATCTTGATGAGGAAAAGATCGCAGAAGAAGCCAGGTATGATGGCTTTTATGCTGTATGTACGGATTTGTTTGAAGATTCTCCCGAAGATATCCTAGGGGGCAGTGAAGGCCGATGGAAGATAGAAGCATGTTTCCGGATCATGAAGACTGATTTTGCAGCAAGACCAGTTTATCTCCACCGGAGCGAAAGAATTCATGCCCATTTTCTCATTTATTTCTTATCGTTGTTGATTTACCGCTTATTGGAAAAAAATCTAAACAGGAGTTATACCTGCGAGGATATTTTGCATACGCTGCAAAACTTTAAATTTGCGGATGTACAGGGACAGGGATTTATGCCTATCTACGAATCAACCAAACTGACCGATGAATTACACAAAATCAGTAGATTTGAAACGGACTATGAATTTATCACAAAAAGAAAGATGAAAGAAATACAAAAACGCAGCAAACAAAGGTAGCTTTTAAAAATTTTCAGACATTCCTTAATATTAAAAAAAGACTATATAGCAAAACGGAACAGCACCGCTATAAAACCCTTGTAGAATGGGCATTACAGCGGTGCTTTATTCTATCTGGCTGTCAAAGACGGGATTTTAAAGTAAACGTCTTTAAAAATGGCACCGCAAAATTTCTCTCATTTATGATTTTTCTCCGTATGGGGTTTTTGGCTCTGCTGCTATCAGCAACGCATCCTGTCTGTCAAAATCATGAGTACTCACCTTATACTTTGGCTCAGTAAAAGATATAAAACTGCCAAGGCCAAAATAATTTTCAAAAAATACTTTCAGCTTATCAATAACACCTTGTTTCTTCTTGGCTCTGCCGCCACCACCAAACCGGGAAATTGGCGGCATAAGTTTGTCAATGTCTGTTCCAGATGTTTTAATCTCTCCATCCCGAAACGCATTCTCCATAAATTTACGGGTATCCTCCGGCTTCAGCTTTTCTTCCACTATGATTGTATCAAGGTCATGGTCACGCTGTTCCAGCACAAACTCATGCCATTCGTTCATAACATCATCCACATCATTGATTCCTGCGATAAAAGTTTCAATAAGTTTTTTCTTACTCCGCAGCTCCGGGCTGGCATCAATTGCTTTATTAATGGTTATCAGCACTTCCTTATCTTCGCAGTGGGTATCATGGTACTTCTTTGCAAGCATAAGAATATAATCAATATTAATTTCTATCTGCCGGATCAGTTCAATCTCAAATACTACATCATCTGTAATATCCGTACTTTCCTGACGCCTGCATTTCCACGCATCGCGTAAATCCTGATAACGCCCGAGATAATCCTGTAAATCACGCTCAGAAATTCGTTCATTGCCCTTAAAATCATCAAATGACAATAACAAATTTCGCATACGAAGAATTGCACCAAACAGTGCAATAAAGTCTTTCTGATTCTGCTCTCCGACAATTTGCGGCTCTGACAGAGGAAACTTATCATTCAATTTCTCCACTAAATCTACATATCCCGGCATCTTCCTCCCATCTGCCGATTCGTATCCATAATAGTAATCCTTAAAACTCTGTAACAGAACAATGCCTCCGGCATTCTTATCCCCAAACAGGGAAATCGCACTATCCACACGCTTTTGCAGATTTCGGAAACAAATAATATTTCCAAAAGTCTTAATGGAATTCAAGATACGATTGGTACGGGAAAATGCCTGTATCAAGCCGTGCATCTTCAGGTTTTTATCCACCCACAGCGTATTCATAGTTGTGGCATCAAAACCTGTAAGGAACATATTGACTACAATCAGAATATCCAGTTCCTTATTCTTCATCCGAAGTGACACATCTTTATAGTAATTCTGAAACTTTTCACTGGATGTATCGTAATTCGTGCGGAACATTTTGTTATAGTCCCTGATAGCCTCTTCCAGAAACTCTCTAGACGGCTGATCAAGGGCAGAGGTATCCTCGGAATTTTCCTCATCTAAAATACCATCCGACTCTTCTTCATTTGCACCATAACTGAATATAGTCGCAATGCGCAGTTTCCTAGTCGGGTCTTCTGCCATCTGCTTCTTGAATTCCTGATAATACAGTTTTGCCATCGGCACGCTCGATACCGCAAAGATAGAATTAAACCCACTAATACGCTGTTTCTGCTTAATTTCTTCCACCTTATTACGCCCCGCAGACGCCACCTCTGTGATATTAGTAAGCGTATTATATATGTATGTTTTATCTCCACGGTAAGTCTTCTGGTCAAAATGCTCCAATATATACTGCGTCACGATTTGGATACGCTCAGGAGCCATCATAACCTTCTCCCGGTTAATATCCCATACCATTTCATCTGTAATTTCTTCATCCATACCCATCATCTTAATATAATCTACCCGAAACGGAAGTACATTTTTATCGTTGATAGCATCCACGATGGTATAGCTGTGAAGCTGATCTCCAAAAGTTTGTCCCGTAGTAAAAAACCTGGAATTCTTTATTCTTACAGAATTTATGGAAAAAATTGGGGTTCCCGTAAAGCCAAACAGATGATACTTCTTAAAGTTCTTTACAATAGCCAAATGCATATCTCCGAACTGGCTGCGATGGCATTCATCAAAAATAATCACGACATGCTTCATATATACTTCATGCTCCGGATTCTTCTTGATAAAAGCAGCCAGTTTCTGTATTGTAGTAATAATGATATGTGCATCCAAATCTTCCAACTGACGTTTCAATATGGCAGTAGAAGTATTGCTGTTGGCAGCACCCTTTTCAAAACGGTCATATTCTTTCATCGTCTGATAATCCAGATCCTTTCGATCAACCACGAACAGCACTTTATCAATATATGGTAACTTCGATGCAAGTCTTGCCGTCTTAAATGAAGTCAGCGTTTTACCGGAACCCGTAGTATGCCAGATATATCCGCCGCCTTCCACTCTGCCATACTTTTTATAATTATTGGCAATCTCAATACGGTTTAAAATACGCTCCGTTGCAGTAATCTGATACGGGCGCATAACCAGTAACATATCCTCGGATGTAAAGATACAATATTTTGTCAGGATATTTAAAATCGTATGCTTTACAAAAAATGTTTTTGTAAAGTCAATAAGATCAGGAATTACCCGATTATTGGCATCCGCCCAGAAACAAGTAAACTCAAAACTGTTGCTGGTCTTTGTCTTACTTGCTCCTCGTTTTTCGTGCTCTTTTTCCGCATTCTGTCTGGTGCTGTTGGAGTAATATTTCGTATTCGTACCATTGGAAATGACAAAAATTTGAATATACTCGTACAGCCCACAACCTGCCCCGAAAGATTCCCTCTGGTAGCGATTAATTTGATTAAATGCCTCACGAATAGCTACACCTCTGCGCTTCAGTTCAATATGCACAAGAGGCAAACCATTGACCAGCACTGTAACATCATAGCGATTGTTATGCTTTGCACCATTTGCTGTACCAATCGCGTACTGGTTAATGACCTGTAGTTTGTTATTATGTATATTGGTTTTATCAATCAATGTAATATTCTTAGTTTCCCCAGTATCACGCTTTAATACTTTAACATTATCCTCTTGAATAGTACGGGTCTTTTCCACGATATGTTCATTGGGATTGGCAATGATATTTTTAAAAAAGTTATTCCACTCTGTATCAGAAAACTGATAATTATTCAATTCCTCTAATTTTTCTCGGATATTAGCAATCAGATCTTTTTCCGTGTGAATAGGCAGATACTCATATCCCTGTTCACACAGCAAATGAATAAATTCCTGTTCCAGTGCAGATTCGCTCTGGTAGCTGTCGGAACGCTTCTTGACTGGCTCATATTCTGTGACAACGGTATTCTCTGATGTTTCCGCAACAATGTTAAAGTACGGCATATTTTTGCCCCCTTACTTTTGTAATTCTTTGAAGGATAATAGCTTATCCCTGTAATATTCATATTGCTTCTGGCGTGCTTCAATCTCTGCCGGGAGTCCTGCGGACAGGTCGTTGCAGAGGGTATGAAACTTATTCAGCACATTAACGATTTCCTGCTGCTTTTCTATACTGGGAAAAGTAAGCTGATACTCTGCAATTGTTTTTCCTGTTAAAGACGCTCTGGTCGTAAATGCACAATGGCTTGTAACATACCGTCTGAAATCTTTAGTAGCAAAACAAAACGCACAATATTCCGGTAATAAATAATTTGTTTTCGGTGTTGCCTTGATAGTAAAACCATTAAAGACACAATCTCCAATATCATCAAGCATTACTGATGACCAACCGATATCATCTGCTGTTTCTGATGTTCTGGTAAAAAATACATCTCCCCGATGAACTCCCAGTTTCTTAATTTCAGCAGGTGTACATTCTACCAGTGCAGTAACATCGCTTTTCCTGAGAAACCTGTTATTATAGATGTCTGTATATCTGATGAAAGGAATTCCTCTTCCAAAGAACTCCTTCCCCTTGCTCAGTCCATTGCGGAAATCAAACAAACTTCCCATCGGTAATGTAACATACCCAAACACATAGTGAATAAGCTTAATTGCGTTCAAATCTGTCTGTCTGTCTGTCTGTCTGTCTGTCTGTCTGTCTGTCTGTCTGTCTGTCAAGAGTGTGCTGCCAATTTCAGAAAATGTCAAGAGTAAATCACGATAATATTCATATTGTTTTTGCCGAGCTTCAATTTCGGCAGGCAATCCAATATTCAAATCTGTACAGATAGATTCAAAATTATCAAGGACATTCGCATAGCGTTCCTGTATCTCCAATGAGGGTAATGGAATCTGGATTTCTTTAATAGAAGGTACACTTGAATGCACCACTTTGCTCTTAACTTTCCCTTTCCCCTTTTGTATTCTTACTTCTGTTGTTGCAAGCACATGAGCTAAATATCGGGGATTTTGGTTATGCTTCATTACAACAATATCACCACCCGCCAGACATTTTTCGTGTCCAACATATGCTACAGATTTTGCGATATCTTCAATGCTCTCTCCTGTAATTGCAAACAGAATATCTCCATTTTCAAAATACTTCGGAGATTGAACGCAATCAATTTTTGTATGCGAAACACATTTATCAAACCATGTATTATATGTTGTGTAAATTTCTCCATATCGGACACAAGGGATACCATCCTCTGTAACCTCATCACGTTTAATACCAGAGCCACGGTAAAACTCAGTTGCAATATCTGCCAATTTTACAATAGGGATATTCTCCTTTACCGAAAGAAGTTCATCTCTATAAAATTCATACTGTTTCTTCCGAGCTGTAAGTTCGTCTGTAAGCTTGGCTGTAAGCTTGGCTGTAAGTAACGTGAAAGAGTCCAGCACACGAACTATTTCACGTTGTACCTCCAAAGGAGGTACAGGGAACTTAAATTTTAAAAATTTTTTCATGTCAACCGATGCAAAATTTCCTTGATTCAAGCAAGCTTTACAATATTCATCCAGTTTGAAGCAATAGTAATAAACAAACATGATATCCATACAATTTCTGTATTCTTCCTTTAGCATTAAATATGTAAATCTCTGATTTGCCAATGATGGAACCTGTATTAAAGCATGTTCCCCAATAGTTGCTGACGTTGCAACTATTATAGAATTTGCTGGAAAAGGAACTCCTTTAGCTGCGCTTTCAGAAACATATTGCATTGCTTCTGAAAGAATCCGACCGTTTTCTCGAATATCTTCCATACGAAACCACGGTATCGTACCATTTTCCCAATACTCACTTTTGGATTTAGACGGCGTATATCCATTTCTGGTATTAAACAATTCTGAAATACTTTTATATTCTACACCATTCGGACATAATTTTTTTACTAAATCATTAAGTTTACTCATTTTTTATTTTCTCTTTCTTTTCTATGTTTTCATGGATACTGACATTGTACAATGATTGCATCGTATTAACTGCTAAAGGATATGTGATATAATCCCACGGTAACAATTTAATTAAATATGGAATATTCTCTAAGCGAATGATTTCAAAACCGTCACCATACACAAAAATAGCATATTTTATATAATTTTTGTTTTGATACATAAAATCAAGTAGTTGTTTGTCCCTGCTCAAACGATAGCAACGAAATTGTTCTTGTTTTCGCATATCTCCTTGTGACATTCCATCAATCCAACCATTATACAAATTTTCACACATACTTAATGCAAATTCTGAATATTCTATCATAAATATCCCAACTTCAGCATTCCCTGTATATTTTCTTAAACTTTCCAAATGATTTTTCCAGTTTCTTTCAAATGATTTTACCAAATATCCATAATTATGTTCTGGATTTTGTATCGTCCAATGCTTAGAGCGTACTTCATCAAAACTAAGAACTTCATTCCACTCCTTTTTGATATCTTCTGACTCCCTATTAACTTTATCTGTGAAACATCTCATTACTTTGGTATGTTCTGCACCTTTTCTTGTTGTTTTAGAAGATGATACGCGAAAATGTTCAATAAATCCTCTTTCAAAAATAAAATCTGGAAAATCGTTCAAATTTTGATTAGGTTGTACATTTCTCAATATTTGCTCTATTTCTTTTCTATCTTCTTCAAGCAACCCAAAATAATTCTTATAACATTTGGAATTAATGAAGCATATTTGTTCTTTTATAAACTCCGCATTTGAAACTTCCAGATACGTCTTTCCTGTAAATGGATGATATATTGGTTGTCCATCATTAGTAAAAATAGATTTTCTGACTAAATCAAGACATTCCTGTTCTTTTTCTCCCCTCACTTAATTACACCTCAATTTCTTCAATAATCTTATCAATCTCATCCCGAAGCACCTGCTCCCGTGCCACGATTTCCTTAATCTCTGCATTCAACTTCACAATATCAATCTTCTCTCTGGTATCCTCTGCTTCCACATATGTAGACACGGACAAATTATAATCATTACCTGATACTTCCTCATAACTTGCCAAATGCGCAAAATACTCAATTTCCTCACGTTTTGCAAACACATCCACAATACGTTCTATATTTTCTGGTGTCAGCTTATTATTATTCGTAACTTTCACACACTCGCCTGTTGCATCAATAAACAAAGTCTTATTATCCGCCTTATTCTTTTTCATCACCATAATGCAGGTTGCAATCGAAGTACCAAAGAACAGATTGCTTGGCAACTGAATCACGCAGTCCACATAGTTATTATCAATCAGATATTTACGAATCTTCTGCTCCGCACCGCCACGATACATAATACCCGGAAAGCAGACGATAGCCGCCGTACCATTAAACGCAAGCCATGACAAGCTGTGCATGATAAATGCCATATCTGCTTTACTCTTCGGTGCCAGCACTCCCGCAGGAGCAAAACGCGGATCATTGATGAGCAGCGGATTCTCATCCCCTGCCCATTTGATAGAGTATGGGGGATTGGAAACGATCAGTTCAAACGGATCGTCATCCCAGTGCTGCGGACTAATAAGAGTATCCTCACAGGCAATATCGAATTTATCAAATCCTACATCATGCAGGAACATATTGATACGGCACAGATTGTAGGTAGTAATATTAATTTCTTGTCCGTAAAAACCATTGCGGATAGCATCTTTACCAAGAATTTTCTCAGCTTTCAAAAGCAATGAGCCAGAACCACAGGCCGGATCATATACTTTATTGATTTCTGTTTTACCCACAGTTCCAAGCCGTGTAAGCAATTCGGACACATCTGCCGGAGTGAAAAATTCACCACCAGACTTCCCGGCATTAGATGCATACATCGTCATAAGGTATTCATATGCATCGCCAAAAGCATCAATGGAATGGTCTTTGACATCACCGAGTTTCATTTCACCTACACCATTCAGCAGTTTTACGAGTTTTTCATTGCGCTTTGCAACCGTAGAACCCAATTTATTACTGTTTACATCATAATCATCAAACAGCCCGGCAAAATCACTCTCCGCCTCACTGCCTTTTGCTGATTCCTCAATGTGCCGAAATACACGCTCCAGTGTTTCATTCAGGTTCTCATCATTTGCAGCGTTGGCACGAACATTGCAGAACAACTCACTTGGCAAAATGAAAAAACCTTTTTCTTCTACCAATCCATCTTGTGCTTCTTTTGCATCCTCATCCGGCATTTTTGCAAAATCAAAATCGATATTTCCTGCATCCGCCTCGCCATTGTTTATGTAATTGCACAAATTTTCAGAAATATATCGATAAAACATGGTTCCAAGAACATAGTTTTTAAAGTCCCATCCATCTACTGCTCCCCGCAGTTCATCTGCAATTGCCCAAATTGCACGATGCAGTTCATCACGCTCTTGTTCCTTTTTTGTATCAACCATTCTCTTCTCCTCCGTTATTCTCCGAGATAGCCGCTGTATTCTCACCAGGCTGGATTGAAAGCCTCGCAATACCATCCATTCCAATTAAGGCACAATTTTTTGAAATCTACACTTTCATTTCCTTAAAGATACGGTTCAAGACTTTACTCTGGGCAATTGCTAAATCACCTTTCAGAACAGTCATAAGTATATAAATACCAGTATATCAAATCTTTCCGCAATTTTCCACAAAAAATAAAGGCTCTCCGCAACTCTCCACAGCACTATTTTTCAAAGCCTATCCCTTTGGGTAAATCAGCTCCCTCACAGCCGCCCTGCTGAAACTTAAAGCACACATCCATTTTCATCCCAAATTCGCAGACTCCTTTAATTACTGGACTTTTCTCGTCAGCAAAACGGCTGTTTCAACATGTTCACCATTGCCCAAACCTATACTTAAATCATTTTCAATAATCAATAGCTTAAACCGAATTGATTTAAGCTACCATCCATTAATTACATCTGTTATCCCATTTGTGCAACGGCCTGTTGCACAATTTCATAATCCAGCCAACACTGGGCAAGTTTACGCATATATTTAATATTACGTGGAGAAAAACCAAACATTTCTGGAAAAGCAATTTTCAGATCCTTTGACATACGGTCAATAACTTTTGCGCCCCATCCCTCTTCCTCTTGTCTTTCTAAAATAATTCTGCCAATATTCCAATATAGACAAATCATACTTGCATTGGCGTTCATTACAACGGAAACCCTCTGCTTTTGAATTTCTTTCTTAATTTCTTCTATAAATTGCAAATAACTATCACTCATTTCGGAAAGATTTGGAGCAACTGGAAAAATCACTCCTTCTTTATCTTTTCCTGTATGCTTTCGTTTATCCATCAATGCTCTCCTGAATCTATTTTTTAATTATGGCTGACAATATTGAACTTTTCTTCAAGCTGTTTACACTTTGTTAAATTTTTAAAAATATTGGCAGGATAGGACTCTGGAAAAAGTTCATCTATAAATTGTGTTGTTTGATCCACAAACATATCAATCAAAGATGTCACATTATTTCGTATATTATCTTTATCTATAACAGACATGTTAAATTTCTCATTTTCCCCTTTGTCTTTTAAAATAAAATGTAAAATAAACCTATTGGCATGAATACAAACTAAACGTTCTCTATTGTTGTTTACTTGCTCCTTCTTATCTTGTAAACAGTGCTCGACTTCTCTCATATATAAAACAGAATTTAAAAGCACATATGAATTTGTTGATCGGTTCATTAATGCTTTATATGGCGTTTTTGTAATATCCTCAGATAACGCTCCAACATTGCCCTTAGCAATTACAGTATAAGATATATCTGCATTTAAACATGCTAATGCCACAATCGCTTCATCAAAAGAAATTTGCTTCTCTAAATTTGTAATCTTATCTCCACTCTTATAAAGATATGAGTAATGAGAAAATGCCAAGTCTTTCCGCAGTCGTTCTTGTTCAGGATCAAGTGCCGCAAAATCTTTATTTTCAATTCTATTTTGCGTATTAGATAATCTTGTAATTTGTGTAGCTGTTTCTGTATCAACACTACTCAAATCAATTATTTGAATCATGACTATCGCTTTTGAAACTTGTTCTGGATTATCTAAAAACAAAGATCCTATTGTACCTGTTGTCTGTGCTCCATTAACAAGAGAAACTCCTTCTAAAGTAAATAGTCCTGTCGCAGTAGTTGTACTGTCCTTTGCTTTTCGCTTAATAGATTTACATAATAATTTAATCCCGTTATTGTAATAGTAAAATTTTTCTGGTTCTTGCAAAAGGACTTTTTTCATGCCCTCATTTACATCTGTATTTCCTTTATAAAATCGAATATTTTTTGCAAACAAAGCATTTCCAAAATTTTTATACCATTCCCCTACTGTTGCTGCTGAAATGGTTCCATAATAAGAAACAAAAGGAACATCCACCTTTCCCCAATTAGTTAGAATAACATCATCAATATTAATACCAGGTTGCTCTTGCCCATTTGCCAGAAAAGAATATATATCTTTAAAATTAAATTCATCAAATAATAAAATAGTACTTATCTCATCATTTGTTTTCTTCATCAGCTGCGAAATAGGACGTAATACATAATCAGTTACTTTTTGGTTTCCCGTATGTATAAATATAGAATGTATTTGATATCCCATCTGCGTTAAGGCTACATCAATATCCATACTCTTTGCAATTATTTTATCATTTGCACCTGCCAAATCTTCTTCCAGCACTCTCTGAACTCCTTGAGCAAAATTAGTCATTTCTTCTTGAGTAATAGAACCTGCTCCATTTTCCCGCCATTTACTTTGCACAACAAATAATTTTTTCTGAGTTTCATCCAAATATATTGTATCAAGTCCCATATCATGGTAACCATCTGTAATCTGAGCACTTGCCTGTGATACTTCGAGCCCAGATGTCATAATTAATGCTAACGCAGCTAAAGCCCTTGTTTCAAAATGCCTATTTGTATCATTTGGAAAGTCAGTCATGTCAACTTTACCTTGAAACATTTCCTGAATTCGAGTTTGTACTCGACGCATATTAATATTATTTGCCATCTTTCGTTTTCACCTTTCTCGCTATATCATCTTAAAATTCTCCAACGCATCCTCTATTGCCTTTTCTTTCTCTGGTAAGCATTTTGGCTGTCTAGAATATTCCAATTTTAGAAAGCATTATGACCGTTTCCGTATGCACACAATGCCCAAATTGATCAATCCCCCGAACCCGTTTCACCTGATAACCTCTCTCCCCCAGATATTTCACATCCCTGGCCAGTGTCGCCGAATCACAGCTGATGTACACCACCCTTTCCGGTGCCATCTTCACTATCGTATCCAGGCAAGCCTTATCGCAGCCCTTCCTTGGCGGATCGACGACGATAACATCCGCACTTATCCCGTTCTTCTCATACTGCTCCGGCAGCACCGCCTCTGCCCTTCCCGTGTAAAACTCTGCGTTAGTAATCCCATTAATCCGTGCATTCTCCCGTGCATCCTCAACTGCCGCCGGGACAATTTCCACCCCGTAAACTTTCTTTGCCTTCTGCGCCAGAAACAAAGAAATCGTCCCAATCCCGCAGTACAAATCCCAAACCGTTTCCTCCCCTGTAAGTCCGGCATACTCCAGCGCCGTCTGGTACAGCTTTTCCGTCTGCAATGGATTCACCTGATAAAACGACTGCGGCGAAATCCTATAGGTCACTGCACCAATCCTGTCCGTTATATACCCCGGTCCAAACAGGTTTACCATCTTCTCGCCCAGAATAACATTCGTCCTTTCCCGGTTAATATTACAGGAAACCGAAACCATCCCCTCTACCTTCTTTAACCGCTTCACCAGTTCCTCCCCATGAACCAGCCTATCCCCGTTAATCACCAGGCAGACCATAATCTCCCCTGTCTTAAATCCCTTGCGGATCAGCACATGGCGCACCAACCCCGAATGTCCCTGTTCATCATAGGGTTCAATCCCAAATTCCTCCATAAACTGCCCAATAATCTCTAAAATCTTCCCATTTTCCTCAATCCCCAGCACACAGTCGTTTTGTTCAATAATCGCATGTGTCCTCCCCGCATAAAACCCAAAGACAATCTTTCCGTCCTTATTCCTTCCGCAGGGAAACTGGGCCTTGTTCCGATAACGCCACGGATTTTCCATCCCAAGAATTGGTTCCATCTCCAGCACGGATTCTCCTCCCCCAGCTGCATCTCCTCTTCCAGCCCTTGCTTCTCCCGGCAAAGATTCTCCTTCCCCGGCTGCATCTTCTCTTCCAGCCCTCGCTTCTCCCGGCAAAGCCAGTTCTTCCACCTCGCCAATCCTCGTCAGATGTCCGTAAATCTTCCTCTCCTTAAACCTTAACTGCGCCTTATAATCCATTGCCTGCAGCTGGCATCCTCCGCAGGCCCTTGCCACCGCGCATTTTGGTTCCACCCGATCCGGCGAAGGGGTTATCACCCGCACCAGCCGGGCAAATCCGTAATTCTTTTTCTTTTTCATCACCTTTGCTTCCACCACATCCCCAATCACCGTATCCTTGATAAACCAGGTAAACCCTTCCGTCTTTCCAATCCCTGCGCCGTCCTCGCTGATATCCTCTATCACAACCGTAAACTCTTCATTCTTTTCCAACATCCGTCATCGTCCCTTCTTTCCCGTCCTATGGCCACGCAATAACACCGACGGCTCCGCCCATCGTGTTTTTACTATCCTTTTTACTATCCTTTATTCTATTCATTCATCATACATAATTTTGTAATGATTTTTATGATTCTTTCATATATTTTCCATAATTTATCCACAATTTTCCTCTATACTAAGATACATAAAAGTTCTACCGAAGCTTTTCACCCAGCAGAACCTGATGCTGTACATAAAACTCGAAATGTTTCGTAGCACTATATAAAATGGGGGCAGCGGCCAAAAAAGCGCGCAACCGGCGGCTGCTCTCGACAAACAACAAAAGCGTCCCAACTCATAAAACGGACAGCCGCTTTATCTGCGGGCACCTCCATTGATGAAAGTAGAACGCTTTCCCATATAGTACAGGCTGTTTCTTTCCATAATTGCCGGATTTTCTCATTACTCTTTCTCATCACACGGCATAAAAGAAACAGCCTATTTTTATTTTCTGCATTCGTAAATCTGCTCGCCCATCTCAATCTTTCATCTTCGTAAATCTACTCCCCCACTTTCATTGCTCTCTTTCGTAAATCTGCGCCCCCATCTCCCACACGCCAAAACAGCAAAAACTATCCTTCGGTCTTTCGTATATTCGTTTCCAGCAGACGGTTGTAGCCCAGCCAGCCCGGATTATCTCCTCCGGCATTTAAGGCTTCAATCATGGTTTCCAGTTTTGCGTCCGTATTATCCGCGAAATTCAGAGCCAGCGCCTCCAGCAGGGCAGGTTTTTTTGGTGAACCGTACTCCAGTTCTCCATGGTGTGCCAATATACAATGCTTCAGTTCCAGCGCCAGCTTGGGCGGAAAGCCGGAAATGGTCTTAATCTTATCGCCAAGCATCTCTGTTCCGATAATAATGTGCCCCAGAAGCTGTCCGTCGTCCGTATAGTCATTTTCCGGAAATACCGACAGTTCTTTTAACTTCCCGATATCATGAAACATCGCCGCCGTAAGCAGGAGATCCCGGTTAAGCTGCGGATAGCAGGAGGCATAATAGCTGCACATCTTCGTCACACTTAATGTATGTTCCAAAAGCCCTCCCACAAAACCGTGGTGAACGCTTTTTGCCGCGGAATGAAAGCTGAACATCCGGGCAAACTTCGCATTGCCGAAAAATGCAAGCACAAGCTGGCTAAGATAGGGATTCTTTATCGATCTCCCGATGCCTAAAAGCTCCTGATACATCTTATCAATATTCTTTTTCGACACCGGCAGATAATCCGCTTCCTCATACTCTCCCGCCTCGGCTTTTCGGATACGCTTAATATTCAGCTGATAAGAACCCTGGAACAGGGTAACATCTGCCTCCACCTGCACATAATCCAGGGTTTCAAAACTTCCCACCCCGGGAGAATGCAGATCCCAGATCTTTCCGTCAATCGTCCCTGTCTTATCCTGCAAAAGCAGATTTCCGTATTCCTTCCCGCTTTTGGTGAGGGCAATCTGCTTATTCTTGCACAAATAAATATCCGATGTGTGCAGCCCCTCCTTAAACGATTCAATGTATTTCATGTCCTAATCCCTTCCTAACCCTTTTTATGCCTAAACTCTTTTTATGCTTAAACTCTTTTTACATTTAAAAACCCTTATAACGCCTAAACTCTTTTTATACTCAATCTCTCACCGCGCCCCAACTGTCACATCATACTCCATTGCCACATATTCTTCCAGGTCAAAGCGCTGTATTTCCACATGAACTGCCTGCCCGGCTTCCAGCTTATCCAGGCAGTTCTGGTAATCACGCATGGTTACAATTTCGCTCTCCCCGATTTTTGTCAGAATATCACCGCTCTGTATCCCTGCATTGTACATCGGCCCATCCGCAATGGCGCGGCTGATGTAAATGCCGAGAGGCATCCCCTCCTGACGCTTGCTTTCCGGAACTTCCTGTCCCATCATTCCCAGATACGGCGCGGCAATTCCATTCGACAGCTTTTCCAGCACGGGCTTATAATCGGACAATGCCCGAACCACCGTCATGGAATCACCCTCGGCGCGGTAATCATCGGTAACCCACCCGACAATCTTTCCTTCAGCGTCAAACATATAGCTTCCCTGCGCTGCCTGACCTGCTGCGCCCGTATAAAACAGGCGGGTACTTGCGTCAACGGCGGATATGTTTTTTGCAACATAGGACACGGTTCCCACGCTGTTGGAGTAAATCATACCTGCCGGCGCTCCTGCGGTAAATACCAAATCCCCCTGCTTTACCATATAAGAATTTCCCAGTTCCAGAACTTTAATCTTTTCTGCCACACCTTCATCAAGTTCACTCACCCCCAGGCGAAGAACCGCCATATTGGACACCTGATCCATTCCCTGAAGTTCTGCCCGGGCAAGTGTTCCGTCATATAAGGCAACTTCAATCTCTTCTGCCTCGGAAAGTGCTTCCCGGGGCGTAAGGATGAAAAACTCGTCCGGCGTTGCGGCAATCACCAGCCCGGCATAGTTTCCGGCAACCTCCACCGAATTGTCAAGCCAGTCGGTCTGTGTCTTTACTGCGTGTACGGCAACAATTCCCTTATTGGTTTCCTGTATCAGCTGGTTAAAACCGGCATACATCGACAGCAGATCTTCCGTGCCGAACTCATAGCGCTCTACCTCATTGCGAACCACCTCTTCAATCGGTGCCGTTTCGCTCTCCTCCTCGTCCGAAGTTTCCGTAGGACTGGCTGTCGTAGGGGCCGGTGTGGTTTCCGGTTCATCCTTGGGAATGGAAACGGAAGAACTCTCGACAGTTTCCGGTTCGGACAGATATCTCCTTGCCCACGGCTCGGAAACAACAAAAGTAACCGCAGCCAGAAAGCCAAAAAGAACTGCGCCGATTCCCCAAAACAGAAGACGGCGGACAACCTGCAGACGGGTCAGCCTGGGTCTGATAATTTTTTCATTAATAAAATGATGTTTTTTCTCGGTATTCTTATCCGGCAACGGGAGCACCTCCTTCATCCCTTGTTCTGAACTGTTACCCTCTATTATACGTTTCTTCCCAGATTTATGCAAGAAAAAGAGTTAGGGGTTTCAGGATTTTATGTTTTATGTTATTATAGAAACGGCAAAAGGAACTACGCAGAATAAAGAAAGGAAAAACATGAATCAAAAAGCATTACAGATTTTAGAATATGATAAAATCATCAGCCAGTTAGAAGACTATGCGACTTCCGCCCTGGGAAAGGCGCTCTGCCGCAGCCTCCTGCCCTCCTCCGAACTGGAAAAGGTTCGTCAGAATCAGCAGGAAACGGCCGATGCCTTAGACCGTATCCGCATGAAGGGCAGTTTGTCCTTTTCCGGCTGCAAGGATGTATCCGCCTCGTTAAAGCGGCTGGAAATCGGCAGCGCCTTGAGTATTCAGGAAATTCTGGCTATCAGCGCCATCCTTACGGTTTCTGCACGGGCAAAGAACTACGGACGGCACGAGGAAAGCGAACTGCCGGAGGATTCCCTGGAAGAATTTTTCCGCAGTCTTGAACCGCTTACCCCGGTAAATAATGAAATCAAGCGCTGTATTATCTCGGAAGAAGAAGTCAGTGATGACGCCAGCCCCGGACTCCACAAGGTACGGCGAGCGATGAAGAATGCTGCGGATCGGCTGCACACACAGCTGAATTCCCTGCTGAATTCCCACCGCTCCTACCTCCAGGATGCCGTCATCACCATGCGTGACGGGCGCTACTGTCTTCCCATTAAATCGGAATACAAAAACCAGGTTCCCGGAATGGTTCACGACCAGTCCTCAACCGGGTCAACCCTGTTTATCGAGCCGATGGCGATTATTAAACTGAATAATGAAATGCGGGAACTTGAGATTGCCGAACAAAAAGAAATTGAAGCCGTGCTGGCTGCCCTAAGCAACCAGATAAGTCCTTATCTGGAAGAAATCCGCGTTAATCAGGAACTTTTAGCCCGCCTGGACTTTATCTTTGCCAAAGCCGGTCTGGCCCGCCGACAGAAAGCCAGTCAGCCCAAGTTTAATGATCAGGGCTTTATCCTGATTAAAGACGGACGTCATCCGCTTTTGGACCCGCAAAAGGTGGTCCCGATTACGATTACCCTGGGAAAAGCCTTTGACCTGCTTATCGTCACCGGACCGAATACCGGCGGAAAAACAGTTTCCCTAAAAACGGTCGGACTTTTCACCCTGATGGGACAGGCGGGGCTGCATATCCCGGCATTTGACGGTTCGGAACTTTCGGTCTTTACCGAAGTTTTTGCCGATATCGGTGACGAGCAGAGCATCGAACAAAGTTTAAGCACTTTCTCCGCCCATATGACCAATATCGTCCGCATTCTGGAACAGGCTGACAGCCGATCCCTCTGTCTTTTTGATGAATTAGGGGCCGGGACAGACCCGACGGAAGGAGCTGCCCTGGCTATCGCGGTTTTAAGCTTTCTGCATCGGATGAAGTGCCGGACGATGGCAACCACCCATTACAGCGAATTAAAGGTCTTTGCCCTGTCCACCCCCGGCGTAGAAAATGCCTGCTGTGAGTTTAATGTGGAAACCCTCCAGCCCACCTACCGCCTGCTGATTGGAATTCCGGGAAAGAGCAACGCCTTTGCCATCTCTAAAAAGCTTGGGCTTCCTGACTTTATTATTGAAGAAGCCAAGACCCATCTGGAGGAAGAAGACGAAGCTTTTGAAGATCTCCTGGCGCACCTGGAGGAAAGCCGCCAGACCGTGGAAAAGGAACAGGAGGAAATTCAGGCTTATAAAAATGAAATTTCCCAGTTAAAAGCCCGGCTGCACCAGAAGGAAGAGCGCCTGGACGAGCGCAGGGATAAACTGATCCGAAATGCCACCGAGGAAGCCCAGAGGATTCTTCGTGAGGCAAAGGAAACCGCCGACCAGACCATCAAGCAGATCAATAAGCTTTCCTCCGAAGCAGGACTCCAGCGCCAGCTTGAAGCCGAACGGGAAAAGCTGCGCAGTAAGTTAAAGGATGCCGACCAGAAGCTTGCCATTAAGCAAAAAGGGCCGCAAAAACCGATTTCTCCGAAGAAGTTAAAAATCGGCGATGGTGTAAAGGTGCTGACGATGAACTTAAACGGCACGGTCAGCACCCTGCCCAACGACAAAGGCGATTTATATGTTCAGATGGGTATCCTGCGCTCCCTGGTAAATATTAAGGATCTGGAACTTCTCCACGAGCAGGAAGTTACCGGTGCGGGAACGGAAGGTCTTAAGCGGGGCAGCGGCAGCGGGAAAAGCCGTATCCAGGTTTCCAAATCCTCTTCCATTTCCCCGGAAATCAACCTTATCGGGAAAAATGTGGACGAAGCCTGCTATCTTCTGGATAAATATTTAGATGATGCCTATCTTTCCCATCTGCCCTCTGTCCGTATTGTCCACGGGCGGGGTACAGGGGCGCTGAAAGCCGGAATTCACAAATATTTAAAACGCCAGAAAAACATTAAGGATTTTCGTCTGGGCGAATTCGGTGAAGGCGACAGCGGTGTTACCATCGTTACATTTAAATAACAGAAACCTCTAAAAAAACTTCAGCCAACGACAAAAGGAGGAATATCCCTTGGCAGAAAAACAGCGAATTCTGATTGTTGACGATGATGCAAATATTGCAGAATTAATTTCCCTTTATCTCATGAAAGAATGTTACGAAACACAAATTGTCGGGGACGGCGAAGAGGCACTTAAAGTCTTCCCCGTCTTTAACCCGCACCTGATTTTACTTGACTTAATGCTCCCTGGAATTGACGGCTACCAGGTCTGCCAGAAGCTTCGGACGACCTCCCAGGTACCGATCATTATGCTCTCTGCCAAAGGAGAAATCTTTGATAAGGTTCTGGGACTGGAACTGGGTGCCGATGATTACATGATTAAACCCTTTGATTCCAAGGAACTGGTTGCCCGGGTAAAAGCTGTGCTGCGCCGCTATCAGGCCGCCGCACAGGTTCCCTCCCTTGCCAGTGATCAGCAGGGAGAATATGTGGAATACCCGGATTTAATTGTCAATCTGACCAACTATTCCGTGATTTATATGGGACATTCCATTGAAATGCCGCCGAAGGAACTGGAACTTTTATACTTCCTCTCCTCTTCCCCCAACCAGGTCTTTACCCGGGAGCAGCTCCTGGACCATATCTGGGGTTATGAATACATCGGCGACACCCGAACCGTGGATGTCCATATCAAGCGTCTGCGGGAAAAAATCAAGGATCACAAAAACTGGGCCTTATCTACGGTCTGGGGTATCGGCTATAAATTTGAGGTTAAGCGATGAAACGCTCTCTTTACTATAAGTTTATATTTGGCTATCTGCTCTTCGGCCTTCTGGGTTTTTTAATTATCAGTACTTTCTCATCCAAGATGACCTACGAGCATCTCCTGAAAGAACGTGCCGATCTTCTCTATGATGAAGCCAACCAGCTTGCGGCCGAATACAGCGCGGTCTACAGCGGCAGGGATATTTCCCTCTCCCAGATGACTGCGCAGCTTTCCGCCTTTTCTCCGGCGCTTCAATCGGAGATCTGGGTAGTCAACCGCAACGGAACCGTTACAGCCGACAGCAGCGGCGGTGCAAGAAAGGGACTTTCCGTGGATTTTGACCCGACAGCCATCGGAAACCGCAATTACGGCCTGGGAAACTTCTATGGGGCATTTCCCTACGACGTCCTCAGCGTATCCGCTCCCATTGCGGCAAATTACCGTACTTACGGCTATGTGCTGATCCACATGCCTTTAAGCCAGCTTTCGGCGTCCCGGGACGGGATTTTAAATATTTTATATATTACCAGCGCCATTATCTTTGCCCTGTCCCTGATTATTTTAATCGTCTTTACCCAGACGGTTTATTTTCCTTTAAAGAAAATCACCGCCGGGGCAAATGAATATGCGTCCGGAAACTTAGATTACCATATTCAGTTAGATTCCCAGGACGAGATGGGCTATCTTTCCAATACCTTGAATTATATGTCCGATGAACTAAACCGGATGGAAGAATACCAGAGAAACTTTATTGCAAATGTTTCCCATGATTTCCGCTCCCCCTTAACCTCCATCAAAGGTTATCTGGAAGCCATCCTCGACGGAACCATCCCTCAGGAAATGCAGGAAAAATACCTTACCCGGGTTATTGCCGAAACCGAACGCTTAAATAAACTGACGCAGGGACTTTTAACCTTAAATTCCCTAGACAGCAAGGGAAAGCTTAACCGGACAAACTTCGATATTAACCGGGTGATTAAAGATACGGCTGCTTCCTTTGAGGTTACCTGCATGAAAAAGGATCTGTCCTTTGATTTAACCTTCGGCGACAGTATCCAGATGGTACATGGGGATTTGGGGAAAATCCAGCAGGTTTTATATAACCTGATTGACAATGCCATAAAGTTCAGCAGCAACAGTTCCGTGATTTACATCCAGGCTTACCCCCGCTACGAAAAGATTTTTGTTTCGGTAAAGGATACCGGGATCGGTATTCCCAAGGAAAGCATCAAAAAAATCTGGGATCGCTTTTATAAATCAGACTTATCCCGCGGAAAAGATAAAAGCGGAACCGGACTGGGGCTTTGCATTGTCAGAGAGATCATCCAGTCCCACGGGGAAAATATCGACGTTATCAGCACGGAAGGCGTGGGCAGCGAGTTTATCTTCAGCCTTCCCCGGGTAAGTCCGTAATATTTACTTATCCACCGGCAGATAAGCTGCCGATTTTAAAGAAAATGTAAACAATCCGCAAGAAAATATTTTCCCTATTTTTTCTACCTATGCTATAATGGATTTAGTACAGAACGAACACACTGCTGTGCCCAAAAACCACACCACCAAAAAAATATTGAAAGAGGGAATCTATGTTGAAACATTCTTATTTTTCTGTCCCTGCCCTCTTACTGGCGGGACTATTTACCATGTTCTCCCCGTCCGATGTTCTGGCCAGGGAAAAAATCGATAATGTATCTTTAAGTTTTTCTTTAAATGAAGACGACTGGACCCAGTTAAATGTAGACACCAACACGGAAGGTTATGATGTCAGCAAGGTAACGCTCTTTCCCAGCGGAGGAGAAAGTTCACCTTATCCCTATGCGGTTATTGAGTTAAACGCCACGGAGGAATATTATTTTTCCAGCATTAAAAACAAATATTTTACCCTGCAGGGCGAAGGTGCCTCCTTTGGCGAAGCCGCCCGCTCCAACAGCAATACAACGATGACCCTGTCCGTCCGCCTTAGAAATCTAGGCGAGGGGGAACTTGATGACCCAACAGGTTTAACCTGGCATGAGAACGGCGTAGCCAGCTGGCAGCCGGTAAACGGAGCAGGCGATTATTCGGTTCGTATCCGCTATAACGGGGAAAATATGAGCATTGCCAATCCTCCAAAGACAACACTGTCCCTGTTTAATCTTTCCTCAAAGATTACCAAAACCGGGGATTATGTCTTTCAGATAAGGGCTAACGGCATGTACAGAAAGACGAAAAACAGCGACTGGGTAAGTTCACCGGTTTTCACGGTCGATGAGAACCGTCTTGCCTACATCAAAGAACATGCCTCCCCCGATCTCGGTGTCCTTGGCCAGTGGTTCGAGGATGAGGGCGGACGCTGGTATCAGTTTGTTACCGGTGAAATCCCCGCCGCCGGATGGCAGGAAATTGACGGCGACTGGTATTATTTCAATGAACTCGGCTATATCATGACGGATCAGTGGGTAGATGTCCGTTACTATGTAGGAAGCAACGGAAAGATGCTTAAGGACACCATGACTCCCGACGGCCACTATGTCGATGAAAACGGTGCCTGGGCACCGAAGTAAGCTTACCGGGACAAAGTGCAGAAAAAACGATAAAAACACAACCAGGCAAAAAGAGCAGACAAGCGGAAATCCTTAAATCTCCGCTTGGCCTGCTCTTTTTATATGCATCAATTCTTCACCGTCTTACCTACCCCAGAACCAGGCGGGCAGAGCCGTAAATTCCGGCATCATTGCCCAGTTTGGCCAAGGTAATGATTGCTTTATTTACCGATATTGCCGTGTACTTATCGTAGTATTTCTGAATTCCTTCCAGCAAAAACGGGCCTGCTTTCGATACGCCGCCGCCGATAACGAATGCCTCGGGATCGATGGTCAGCGCCACTTGTGCCAGCACCAGTCCCAGATAGCGGCTCACGGTTTCCATCACAGCACCGGCCAGCTCGTCCCCTGCTTTTGCACAGTCCAGCACATCCTTTGCCGTAATTTCATCGCCAAAGGCCCGCATACTGGATTCTTCTTTTCTTGCTGCAAGCACCCTTCTTGCTTCCCGGGCAATTCCAGTCGCCGAGGCTACCTGCTCTAAACAGCCCTGCCCGCCGCAGTTGCAGTATTCCTTCTCCTCGTCCCGCACATGGATGTGGCCGATCTCACCGCCCAGGCCGTGTTTTCCGGAGATAATCTTTTCATTCAGGATAACACCGCCCCCCACGCCGGTTCCCAGAGTTACCATCACAATATCCTTATAGCCTTTTCCGCCGCCCTGCCACATTTCGCCCAGTGCCGCTACATTGGCATCATTTCCGCTGAACACGGGAACACCTAACAGCTTTTGAAGTTCTTCCTGAGGGTTTTTATCCCTCCAGCCAAGGTTGACACAGACTTCGACATAGCCGTCCGGCATAACCGGGCCGGGAACGCCGATCCCTGCACCCTCGACATCTTCGATGGAAATGTTTTGTTCCCGCAGTTTTTCCTGAATGGAGGCGGCAACATCGGAAAGGATGTACTTTCCGTTTTCCTCTTTTCTGGTGGGAACCTCCCATTTCTCAAGTAAACTTCCGTCGATTCCAAAAATACCGATTTTCACGGTTGTTCCTCCTACATCAATTCCAATGCATTTTTTTTCCATGGTTTCTTTTCCTCCTACCTCTGTAATGTAATTTCCCGCATAATCTGCGGACTGGTTAAAATATAGCTGTTGGAAAATCTCCCGGCAGCAATATATTCTATGCTGTCTTCAAAAGCACCGTCATAGCGCTTCGTCCCTGCCAGGTTATAGACCTGAAAGCTGTTTTCATTCCACAAAAAAATCTGTTCTCCGCCAAAGGACGCATGACGGTAAGAAAAATCAAATTCCTTTTTCAGCGCCAAACTTCCGTCCTGACGGAAAACTTCCATACGGTAAGGGTTCTCCCCCTCCCCGTTCAGGGCAATAATGCCGACAAAATTTTCCGAATAAAAAAGGGTATTGATCTCCCCTTCAATTTCCACCTGCGCGAGAATTTCGGGGGAGGCCAGGTTTTTTGAGCTGAAAAAGGTAAGCCCCTTATCCGAGCAGGCAAAGGAATAGGTATCCGTTAAAAAACGCACCCGCGGAACCAGCGCCCCGGCAAAGGGCTCCTCAAAACCGCCGACAATTCGCTTGGCCGACACATTTTTTCCGATTTCAGAGAAATCATAAAAAATAACCTTGCTGCCCAGCATACCGTTATTCATATAGACGTAAGAGCAGAGCACCTGTTCACCGGAGGGCGACACACTCACATCCAATGGATAACCGTCCCCGGCCAGGCGGGCCTTAACCGAGATATCGAGGGGCGCACCATCCTTGCGGAACCAGTACAGATAATTAGACTTGGAGTCCTCTAGGATAGCCACAACCACACCCTGCGCGGAAATACTGGCCTTGATAATGGGAAGAAGGGTTGTCGCCGTCCCCTGGCATCCGGTGCGGTCACAGATAACAATGCTGTTCCCCTGCTGATCGGCAATAGCAATATAATCACCGTTTACCGCCGCTATGGGCGATTTCATCTCATAAGGCTGGGTCCAGACCTTTTTTCCCCGGGAATCAATGTAGGTTGCACCATCCTTTGTATATTTAACAACATTGGAACCAAACTGGATGTAGGCGGCGAAACTGCTTTCTGCAGCAATATCATTCTCCCCGCCTAAAAGCTCTTCCTCCCAGGAAACGGCATACTCCGTGTACTGGTGATAGCGCTGCCAGTAAAATAAGCTTCCTGCCGCTGCAAGGATGAGCAGGACAAAGAAAAGAGAAACGATTTTATGGCGGAAAAGAAAGGAAAATACCCCTCCTTTTCGCTCTTCCTCCGGCGGGGGAACATTCTTTATATGTACATCTGCGGGATTAGGAACAATCTGCCGCCGAAGCTGCTGCTTCTTCATCTCCCGGTTTAAAAGTTTCATGTCATCCATGCGTAAGCTGCTCCTTAGGTAAGATCCTGATCAGGAATTGTTAATGAAAGATTTTTGACGATTCTGTCATTAGATTCAGTATACAACATTTTTAACTGAAGTGCACTAAGTTTTTCATTCTGCGGGTTATTTACGGGACAATTAAGCGAAAACCTGCTTCCAGCATATTGACATCGGTAATTCCATTGATTTCGCAGATCTCATCCACCCGGTTAATGTTCTGGTAAAGCTTAAAGCAGATTCCATATAGGGTTTCTCCCTGCTGAACAACATAAACCCCCTGCCCCGGCTTTGGTTCCTTCTGGCGAACCGGTTTAGCCTGTGTGGAATTTGCCGCCTCTGCCTGCCCGTCCGCGTCTTTTTTCTGCTCCGTTCCATCATCTATATTTTCCGAGGAAGGGCTTGTCCCCTCCGTCTGCGGATTTTCCTGCGATTGAGAAGCATCTTCTGCCGGGGCTTTGGTCGGATTCTGAGATGCAGCTTCCGCCGTAGTTTTGGTCTGTGTCTGGGATGCACCTTCCGCCGTAGTTTTGGTCTGTGTCTGGGATGCACCTTCCGCCGGGGCTTTCGTCTGTGTCTGGGATGCAGCTTCTGTCCGGGCGGCTGTTCCCTGCTTCGATGCGGGCTGGTTTTGGGGCGTATCTTCTGCCTGCGGCGGTGTCTGTGCCAAATCCCCCGCCTGTGCTACACCGGTCTGCACTTCACCGGCCTGTACTGTGCCTGCCTGCGCTTCACCTGCCTGTGCCAGACCGCCTGTCTGCGTTTCCTCGTCTTCCTGCGCAGTGGCTAAGGGAAAAACATCTCCTGCTGCTTCTTCGATAATCAATCCGGAAGAGGTTTTAGCATTCCCAGACGGTTCTTTTTCCTGCTTTTCTTTGTTTCTCTCTGTCGATGCCCGGGTCTGACCTTTCTGTGCACTTCCTTCTGCCTGGTTTAACAGCCGGGATTTCCCGGAATCCCACAGCGATTCTGCTTCCGGAAGAACAGAGGCCATAACCGCTTCCATATCTTTCATCTTTTCAGCACTGTTAAACGCTGCCACACCCCCGGCCAGGGTTAAAACCGCCAGGCATCCGCACATTCCCTTTAAAAACTGAATCGTGCGGCTCTGATCGTCGGCGTGCTCTTTTTTCTGCTCCATTTTCCGCCGGAAATTCCGTATCACAGGATCGCTTCCGCCGTCCTCGACTCTGCGGTTTTCCTTCCTCATCACCATGTAATCCTGCATCATCTGATTGCGCTCGTAATAGATGCAGTAGCCGCGGAGGCGGTAAAAACCGTCGCTGGAGGTAATATAAAGGGCTTCTTCGCCTTCCAGTCCGCTGTTTAAATACATCAGTTTATGTTTGCCGTTAAAATACTGACCATGCTGTTTCCAGTAATTCAGGGGGCTTAGCTGACTTCCGGGAGCGCCGCAGAGAAACCAGCCCTGCACGGTTCGTTTGGGAAACATTTCTTCAATGGTCTGGTAGGCCCGTTTCCAGGCTTCTTCGGAAAAATTAACCTTTTCCCCCTCTTCGGTAACGCCTTCCATTTCCATGGCACCATCAATAAAAACATAGGGAACACCCCCGTGCTCTTCGATATTCCCCAGTAAAAGCCCTGCCCGCAGATCTTGTCCTGCAGCCGGAAACAGCCGTTTTAAATACGTATTGACATAATCCTCGGCATAGACCCTGACAATATCATCCCTCTCGCCAATCTGCCGGATATTTTTCGGCAGTTTTGGATACGGCTCATATAACTCACCCATAGATTCACCTGCTTTCTTAAGATTACAGCCACAGCGCAGAGCGCATACAGTTGCACGTAAGGATTAGAAAACAGCATAGCACAGGTAAATTGAAAAAATTGTCAAATCACTGGTGGAAAATCCCATAAGTTTTCGACAAGCCCTATACTTTCACAGATGCAGTCCGCCAGATGCATAACCACCGAAAGGCGGATACTCTGGAGCATCACCGGATCAAAGCTTGTACACCCTCCCACAATCCCTGTGATAAAAATATCGCCAACCTCGCTTAGATTCTTACTTACGCCAAGCCCGGGCTTTAAGGCACCTTTTCCCAGGGTTACATAGCCGACGTGCTCGCGGTTTCCCACCGATGCGTCGATAGCCACCACGACGCGGTCAGGAAAATTTTTCAGGACAAACGCATGGTATTGCTCCAGATTCATTGCATGGATGGGTCGATCCAGGGTACCGAACACCGTGGCCTGGCGAAAAGCTTTTCCTTTTAGTCCCCGCTCTAAAAGCTTGTATCCGACTAACGGTCCCAGGCTGTCGCCTGTCGATCGATCGGTTCCGATGCAGAGAAAGACTATGCCCTTTTTTCCGCCCTTCATCTCCTCCCGGATCATTTCTGCCAGTTTTATCGCCAGCGCCCGCGGTTTATACTCCGGCCGTGTATTATAATAAAAGATTTCCGGTCTGGACCGGACACTGAAATACTCAAAAACACTCATAAAAAACCTGCCTGTACCTTTTTTGCTTCTATTATAGGCACCTGGCAGGTTATTTATTCATTATTTCCTTTATTCTGTGTTTCCTTTATTCTGTGTTCGTTTCACCACTGAAGATGATGCAGATTTCCTTCCATGGTCATTCCCTGAAAGCTGTTCTGGCGCAAAGCCTCATAGAGAACGACAGCGGCAGAATTGGACAGGTTCAGAGAACGGATATCGCCCCACATGGGAATCCGGATGCAGGAATCCGGATAGCGAATCAGTATCTCTTCGGGTATGCCCCGGCTTTCCGGGCCGAACATCAGATAATCGTCCGGCGCATAGGAAACCTCGGTATAGACTTTTTTGGCCTTGGTCGTTGCCAGGTAGAGTTTTGCGCCTGGATTTTTCTCCAGAAATTCTTCAAAATTACAGTAAACCTTTAATTCCAGCTTATCCCAGTAATCCAGCCCGGCCTTCTTTACCGCCTTTTCATTCAGCTTAAAGCCCAGAGGTTCAATCAGATGCAGGCAGGTCTTTGTGGCTGCGCAGGTTCGGCCGATATTTCCGGTATTTGCCGGCATCTCCGGTTCGTAGAGGACAATATTCATCTTACACCCTCACTGCTGCCGTCCAGCTTCTTTACAAAGCGCTCCAGCCGTTCTAATGCCTCTTTCAGGCTTTCTAAGGAATAGGCATAGGAAATACGAAGGTAGCCTTCGCCGCAGCTTCCAAAGGCCGTACCGGGAACGACCGCCACCTTTTCCTCCCGCAGAAGACGGTTGGCAAATTCATCCGAACTCATGCCAAAACGCTTAATACTTGGGAAGGCATAGAAGGCCCCAAAGGGTTCAAAGCAGTCCAGGCCCATTTCCTTAAAAGCATGGAGAAGATAACGGCGGCGCTGGTTGTAGGATTCACGCATGATTTCCACATCCTTATCCCCGTTTTTCAGGGCGGAAACTGCCGCATACTGGCTGGTGGTCGGTGCGCACATAATGGCAAACTGATGGATTTTTAACATCTGCGCAAGGATATTCGCGGGGGCGCAGGCATAGCCAAGACGCCATCCGGTCATCGCATAAGCTTTGGAAAAACCATTAATCACTACGGTTCTCTCCCGCATTCCCGGGAAAGACGCAATTGATACCGGCTCTCCAAGATAGCAGAGTTCCGAATAAATCTCATCCGAAATTACAAATAAATCTTTTTCTGCCACAATCTCGGCAATCTCGGCCAGTTCTTCCTTTTCCATAATCGCCCCGGTTGGATTGTTCGGGAAAGGCATAACCAAAATCTTTGTCTTCGGCGTTATTTTTTCCAGAAGCTTTTCTCTGGTCAGTTTAAACTGATCCTTTTCTTCCAATTCGATAATCACCGGCTTTCCGTCCGCCATAATCGTGCACGGCACATAGGACACAAAGCTTGGCTGGGGAATCAAAACCTCATCGCCGGGGTTAATCATCGCCCGAAGTGCTGCATCAATAGCTTCACTTCCGCCCACCGTTATCATAACCTCATGCAGGGGATCATAGCTTAAATTCATGCGCCGGCTCAGATATCTGCAGATTTCCTCACGCAGTTCCTTTAACCCGGCATTGGACGTATAAAAGGTGCGTCCCTTTTCCAGAGAGTAAATCCCCTCCTCCCGGATATGCCAGGGCGTGTCAAAATCCGGCTCGCCCACACCCAGAGAAACGGCATCCTTCATCTCGCTGACAATATCAAAAAACTTCCGGATTCCCGACGGCTCAATGGCGGTTACTTTATCAGATAAGGGATTTCTCATGGGGTAATCAGCATCCTTTCATCCTGGACCGGAGCAGCAATTACTGTTCCATGATCCTTGTATTTTTTGAGTACAAAATGGGTTGCCGTGCTCAGTACGGATTCCATCGGAGAAAGCCGTTCCGAAACAAACTGCGCCACCTGACGCATGGTCTTTCCCTCGATAAATACCGTAAAGTCAAACGCGCCGGACATCAGATACACGGCATTCACCTCGCTGTACTGATAAATCCTCTCGGCAATCTTATCAAAACCCATCCCTCTCTGCGGCGTTACCTTGACTTCAATTAAGGCAACCACCTTTTCGTCACTTGTATTATCCCAGTTAATCAGGGTGTGGTAGCCGCAGATAATATGTTCTTTTTCCATCTGGGCAATTTCATTCGCCACGGCAACTTCACTTTCTCCTAAAAGAATCGCCAGATCCTTAAGATCAATCCGGCTGTTTTTCTCAATAACCGCCAGAATCTTTTCCCGCATAGTCGTTCCTCCTTTATTTTCCTGCGTATGTTTTTATATATTCACTTTCTTTACTGATCTGCCAACTTTAACCCGTCCCTTCCCAGCAGACGGTAAAGTTCGTCTTCTCTCGGCCGTTCCAGGTAGCCCGTCCCGTCTTCCCCGTGGCAGATCCTTCGGGCTATGCCCGCTTCGGCTGCGCCAATCACTTCGGCTTCCATCCCCTGCTCCCGAAGGTTTTGGACCAGCTGCCAGCCCTCTTTTACCGCCAGCAAAAGGCATCTTCCGCACCATATCGCATAGGGGTTTGCACCGCACTGCTCGCAAAGTTCAATCACATGCTGCTTCACCGGAATCCGGCGAAGCCCAAAAGTCAGGCCAATCCCCTGCTCCCCCGAAAAATCCCAGACGGCCTTAAGGATTCCTCCCTCCCCCACAGCCCTCCACCCGGTTATCCCAAAGCGATCGACAAGTTCCTTTAACGGCTTCTCCTCATCGAATAAATACGGTTCCTCTTCCTGTAAAATACGTTCCAGATACGAGGCAGAAAACCAGGGGCTAAACCAGTCCGGTTTTTCGGCTAAGAGCGTCCGGATGCCGATTTGCCCGATGGAACCTGCCACCACAAAAAGTTCTCCCGGCCTTACCTTCCTGTTTTCGATTATCTTTTCTTCTTTTTCTGTGTTTTTTCCTGTCTTCATCCTGCTTATTCCATCCCACTTCCTGGAATCTGAGGAATTACCGGAACTGTCGGAACCGGAATTCCTGCAAAAGGCGTTGCTGTGCTCTCCTGTGCCGCGCCAGGCTGTGCAGCCGGAGTTTCCTGGGGAAGTGCCGGAAGCGTTTCCGGAACAGGCAGAACCGGTACGGTAACCTGCGGCACCTGAGGCAGAGGAACATGCACCGCCGGGCCTACCTGGACAATCGCCGGTGAAGCATTGTACGTATCCGTACTTAAAAGCTGCCGTTCGGTTTCCACGCCGTCTATCGTTACAATCTTCCATAACCGCGATTTTAATCCGCGATGTGCCGACTGCACCTGTTTTCTTGTGCCCGGCGGAAGGGCGGGATTCAGCACTTCTTTTGGATTTCCCGGATTTACCGTACTTAAGGTTTCGGATTCAAACCGAATCTGCCGGTTTTGCGGCCGAATCTCCAGCCCGTATATGGTAAAGGTCAGCGTCCTCCCCTTTGTATAGCCCTCAATATAAATCGGCGTGCTGTAGGGATTCGTCACCTTGATATCCTTAAATGTTCCGGCAATGGCTGCATCCTGCGAGGGCTTGACATAGCCCACAGTCATCGAATGGTTCTGCCTCTGGGTAATCTCCAGTTCCGCTAAAAGCGCCGCATTATAAAGTGTCGTTGCAATCTGGCACACCCCGCCGCCGATGCTGTCCACCACCTGCCCGTTTTCGTAGGCAGCAGCCGTGCGGTAACCGTTTTCCACCGTAAACGGCTGCAGACAGGCATAGCCGGACAGAGTTTGCCCCGGCATCAGCACATGGCCGTTGATTTTTTCAGCGCCCACGGAAAGGTTCGTCGAACGCGCACTTCCGCTGCTGGAAAAATCCGTGGAAAATGTCCCCAGAACATCCTGAATCATCCCCAGCTGCGCCGCTGTAATCATCGGCTGGCTCTCCCGGATCACCGCATCAACGATAATCTCCTGTCCAAGTCCCTCCGCAAGAGCATCCTTTAAGGCATTTTGTGTCGCCTCGATATCAACTTCCAGCCCTGCAACCTCCGGCGTAACGATGAACTGACCGTTTTCCCGGGTAATCGTTGCATCCTGGCTGGCAACACCCTGGTTCTGGCAGCTCTGCTCCACAAAAAGCTGCACGGCCCCGTCCGGCACCACCATCTCCACCGGAAGGGTCAGCGGCTCTTTTTGCCAGTCAGCCGCGCTCAGATAGCGCTTTAAAAGACTGCTGTTTTCATAGTCGTCAATCACCTGATCGATGGCCGCTTCATTATTCCAGTAGACGCCGAGATCCCCTGCGGTTGCCGCCGCAGGATTTCCCTGAATATTTAAGATAATAATCTGGCCGCTTTGCAGGGCAACCCACGCCGAAACTGCCTGCTTTGCCTCCTCTCTGGTAAAACCGGATAAACTCTGGTCTTCGACAAAAAGCCCCGCCGGAAGACGAACCGCCCCGGCAGCAGGCATAATTCCAAATAAACTAAAAGCAGCTGCCATCAAAAACGGCCCTGCCTGCAACCATTTTTTCCTCATACTACTCCTCAAAGCTAACGCAGCACAGGAAGCATCGGTGCCACCATCGCCGCAATCAGCAAAACCACAATAATCGTGGATACAATTTTCCTGGTCTTATTATCGCGCAGATTCATCATTGACTTTCACCTCTTTTTTCATCTCTGCATTCTGTTCTGCCTCAGGATTCCATTTATTACCGCCAACAGACAAACGTTTTCCCCCTGTGCCGGGTCTTCCGTAAGCTGACAATATCCGGTCGGTAAGCCTGGAGGCTTCATTCCTCGTTAAATCATCCATTTGCACAGGTGCTTCTATTCTATGATATTTTAGCAATTCCTGCAAGCGTTCTTTTTGCCTTTTTGTCGCAGGCTGCTCCTTCTTGCTCTTATACACAAGCCTTTTTGCCATAAATGCATCCTGATTTGCTTCCCCGTACAATGTTTTCAATTTCTGGTAAAGTCTGTGGGTACGGCAGGCGTCCGCTAAGGCCCGGTGCCAGCCCTCCCCCTTCACCCCGTAAAAGGCGCAGGCCGTAGCCAGGCTTTTTTTCTCCTCCTGCGGCATAAACCGGCGGGCCAGGACAAGTGTATCCACACCGTCCCGCTCCCATTCCCTCCCCATATTCACGGCTGCCCGCTTAATAAAGGCATAGTCAAATAAAATCTTGTGCCCCAGAAGAGGAAGTTCCTGACAAAAATCAAGGAGTTTGGGAATAACCTGCGCCGTATCCGGGCAGGAATACAGCATCGCATCCGTTATCCCGGTCAGTTCCTGAATCGGGGGCGGCAGAGGACGGTAGGGATTCACCAGCGTATGAAACGTTTCCAAAACCTCCCCCTCCACCACCCGCAGGGCACCGATTTCAATAATCCTCTCCTTCTTCGGATTTAGCCCGGTCGTTTCCAGATCGATGGAAATATACGAATTTATCATTGCTTTTTTTCTCCCCTGTATAAAACCATCCGGGCATTGTACGACAGCGGATCGCGGTTTCTGTAATCAAAAAGAAGCATTCTTCCATCTTCAAGCACTTCCAGATGGGTTATGCGCTCCATCTGCCGGGAATCAAACCCGGTATAGTCCGGCAGATAACGGCGTTCTCTTTCTTCCTTCTGGTAAATCTTTCTTATCTCTTCCCGGTAAGGACGCAGATCCCTGGCAAAATCCGGCCTTGTTTTCACCTTCTCCCGCAGATATAAATCTACGGTCAGGCTGTCCCGAAACCGTTCCGTTTCTTTCGGAAAATGTTGAACGATAAAGGCAAATAAAACGGCATACCGGGTCTGACGGCTGTGGTTTACTTCCGATAACCCTTCCTGTTTATACCATCCGGCTAATGCTTCAAAGATTTCCGCCGGGCGGGAAAACAAGCCCTCAAGACACTTCATCGTCCACACAAACTGACCGCTGTTATAGTAAATCTCCACCATTTCCTCCACAGCTTTTAACTGACGGATATCGCTGTAGCTTAACCACTTTGTGCCCAGCACCTCATAGGGCGGCAGAGCCGTAAAGGAAAGCCCATAATCTTCTTTACATTCCTCCATCCATGACCCCTGCAAAACTTTCAAAAAGCCAAGCTGAAGCTGATCCGGATGCATCTTATAGACCCGGTCAAAAGACGACCTAAAGCTTTCCAGATCTTCATAGGGAAGCCCTGCAATTAAGTCCAGATGCTGATGGATGTTTTTTCCGGCTTTAATCCCGGCAACCACCCTTTCCAGCACATCGATATCCATCGTCCGTCGGATTTCCCGAATCGTCTGCGGGTTTGCCGTCTGTACGCCGATTTCCAGCTGTATCAGCCCCGGCCTCATCTTTTTCAGTATATCCAAATCTTCTTCCTGTAAAAGGTCTGCGCCGATTTCAAAGTGAAAATTTGTCACCCCGTTATCATGCGCCAGAAGATAGTTCCAGATCGCTGCCGAATGGCTCCGTTTCGCATTAAAGGTGCGATCCACAAACTTTACCTGCAAAACCTTCCGATCCAGAAAAAACTGCAGTTCCTTAAAGACCAGATCCAAATCCCGAAACCGCACCTGCTTATCCACCGAGGACAGACAGTAGCTGCAGGAAAACGGGCAGCCCCGGCTGCTCTCATAGTAGATCATCCGGTGCGAAAAATCCAAATCCTTCATCCATTCCTGCGCATAGGGAAACGGAATCTCCGACAGATTCATCGCAGGCTCTAACGGATTGCTTACTATACGGCTTTCCTGATCCCGCCAGACAATGCCCGGAATCTCCTTCCATCCAAAACTTCCCCCGGACGTCCTCTTTTGCCCCCGTGCACAGCAGCGCACTAACCCGGCAAATGCCCTCTCGCCTTCTCCCCGCATCACCCCTTCCAGATAAGGAAACTCTTCCATAAATTTTTCCGCACAAAAAGAAACCTCCGGCCCGCCCAGCCAGATGTTCACCCCGGGAAGAACTTTAGGAAGATCCCTAAGCAGCTGCCTTACATATTCCATATTCCAGATATAGCAGGAAAATCCCACAACATCCGGCTTTTTTTCAAAAATATCTCCTAAAATTTTCGGGCAGGAGTGATTAATCGTATATTCACCCAGTTCAATCTCCACCGGACACGGCAAAGCCTCTGCCGAAAGAACATATTGCTCGGCATAGGCTTTTAGACTGTACACGGCCAGGTTGGAATGAATATATTTTGCATTAATTGCTACGAGAAGAATTTTCATGGCTGTACCTCACTGGAACTGCATCTTAAACAGACCTAAATCTAAATCCGGCCTGCATCTTAATCATACCTGAATCTTAATCACTCTCCCGCTGGGTTCATAGTGATAATACCTTACCCCTGCGGCATTAAGCATCCGCTTTGATGCCTTAACCGCCGGGGTCTGGGCATATTTATCACAGGCGTAAATCACCGTCTTAATCCCGGCCTGGATAATTGCCTTGGCACATTCATTGCAGGGAAAAAGGGTGACATAGAGTTTACTTCCCTCCAAACTCCCGCCCCGGTAGTTTAAAATCGCATTCAGTTCACTGTGGGTCGTGTAAAAGTACTTTGCATTATAAGGATCGCTTTCCTCACATTCCTTTCCCCAGGGAAATTCATCATCCGAACACCCTTTGGGAAAACCGTTATAGCCCATGGATAAAATCTTATTATCTTCACTGACAATGCAGGCACCAACCTGTGTACTGGGATCTTTCGATCGCTTCCCGGAAAGTTCCGCAACCCCCATAAAATACTCATCCCAGGTGATATAATCTTCTCTCTTCTGTGACATAATATTCTTCTCCTTTTTCTGTACAAACTGTCGTTGCTATAAATTCATTACCGACGATAACGCTGCGGCCTGCATTCATTTACCGAAGTCTATGTATCTGCCATTGTTTCAATAATTCCGCAGGTTTTATAGTGAAGCAAAGGATGTTCTTCCACAGGAACATTCTTATCCCTAGCCAGACGAATAATATGTGCAACCGCAGGATCATGAAGATAACGCGGGTCAATAAACACCTTCCAGGGCACCCGGCGCAGAAGCACCCGGGTTGTTTCTCCGATTCCGGGCTTTATCAGGTAAATATTTTCCACGCCAAATTTTTCGGCAAGGGCTTTCACCTCACACATCCCCGGATTTTCCCCGCTCCCGCATTGTTCCTCGCCGTCCCGGACAAAATCCTCTTCCGACACAAAACATTTTTCCTGCGCAAAATCCTCTTCCCGCACAAATCGAAATTCCTTCTCTATCGCATCAATAAAATCATAAGATAAATCTTTATCTTTCAGGTTTTCATAATACACCGCACCGTGAAAATCATGCTCGCCGATAATATCCTCCCGCAGAAAGGTTCTGCTGATCAGGCCGGAAACTGTGCAGTTTAAACAGGAACTGGGAATAAGCAGATCCTCATGGGTTCCGCAAAGCCCGGTTGCATGGGCCGGATCGGCCACTACCCCAAGTTCTTGCGATACTCCGGAATAAGGACGCAGGGCAAGGCTAAGTTCCTCAAGAATTGCTCCCTTCCCTATCCAGCCATCCACAAACTGCAGCTGCCGGGGCTCATAACGCGCCAGAAGATAGGCCATGGCATTTTGATCAATTCCCCTGCCGCGGATAATGGAAATGGAATAATGCCTCACCGAATATCCATATTTTTTCTGCAGACAGCGCTTTAACAAAATCCCTATCGGTGTTCCGGCACGCGCCAGGGACACCAGCACGACATCCCTTCCCTTCCGGTCAATGATTTTATCGGCCAGCGCGCCCACCGCCCGGGCGACCGCCCCCGCATAGCTTTCCAGGGCCTTATCATAAGCTTCCATGTAGGCTTTTCCCGGCTCGTACTCTATGGGAAGCATTTCACAGTAATGCATCCCCTTCTGAATAAGCTTCTCCCGCTCCTTTGACGGCAGAGGCTCCACCAGCCCGGTGATATCCTTTAGCAGAAAGCAGACATCTTCTTTAGCGTAGGATGTTCTCATCGTGGACTCCATCTTAACAACACCACCTTATCAACTGAATTTTCCGGTTCCCGCTCTGCCAGAGTGCCCAGACCAGACCATCCCATCCTTCCCGATTTAAAGCAGGCGTATCTGTCACAACAAAAACCTGATCGTAGGCTTTAAGGTTATAGACAAAGGTTTTTCTCTCCTGCGCATAAAGGCTGACCAGTTCATAGCGGCGGTAAAGCAGATAATCCGGCTCGCTGCTGACCAGAATCGGACTGCGGGTTGTGCCGTGGCAGAGCACTTCGTTATCCTCCTCCAGGCACTTCCCCAGAAACAGGGCCGGATACATTATCTCTTCCGTTCCCAGAACCAGAATCCTTTTTTTACAAATTCTTCCATTCACAGACAAAAACTGCTCCCAGAGCGATTCACACGCCCGTGCATAAGAAGCACCGTTGGTCAGCCTGCGTGCATTAATGTAATCCGATGCCTTCCAGGACTCCACGTCCAGCGCTTTCCTTGGCTGCACTTCCCCCAGAGGATGTGCCGGAAAGTATTCCCCGTCGCCCTTCACCGCTTCGGCACGGCGCGGGAAATCGCAGTAATCCGCCTTCTGCAGAAAGCACAGTGCAATGTCTTCCCGACAGAATTTTTCCAGCCCCTTATCATCCATACCGTTAATCAGCGAAGCTGCTGCAAATTTTACCGGGAAAGGGAAGCTTTCCCGGATTAGCGACACGATATTTCCAATGGTATTCCCTGTAGTCAGTTCATCTTCCACAAACACAATCCTATCGATTCTTCCAATTATTTCCTCCAAATCATCCCGGACAAGCTTCTGCTGGGCAGCATGGCTGTGGACTTCAGTAAAATTCAGAAAATCCACCCCGTCTATCTCTTCCCTGGTTGTCTGCATATAAGCAGTCTTTAATTTCACCGCCAAAGCCGCACCGATCCCCGTAGCGGTTTCCGCAAAGCCAACCAGCAGCAGCCTTTCCCCCCCAAATTTCTCTTTTACCTGCCCTGCCAGTTCCTCAAAGTAGTCCAGCGCCCTTTTGGGACTGGCCGGAACATGCTTTGCCTGGAGGCGGTTCAGCACCAGGTAATTTCTCCTGGAATTATTTTCCCGCCTTGCTACTGCTACAATTTCCTGCATTCCTTTATTCCATCTCCCTAATCTGTCCCATCATTATCCTTTTCTTCAGCTATTTTTCCAGGCTTTGAATCAGCTTAATGTTTTCTTTTTCGTAGCTGTTTAAGTACTCGTCTTTAAACGCATTGGACTCAATCGTTCCCGTATACCAGGACTTGCTGTTAAAATAATCCTGAATCTCTTTTGTCTTAAATTTCCTCCCATGACGTGCATAAATCTCATTTCTGGCAAGGCGAAGCTGTTCCTGGCTTAACCCGGCCAAATCTGCCCTGGTCAGATAGATGGTGCTGCTGTTTGGAAGGATGTAATCCCCGTTACCTAAAACCGCTGCCTGACCGGAAGCCGCCTGTCCGGGAAATGCTGCCTGACCGGATGCTGCCGCCTGTCCGGAATAGACATTTCCCTCGCCCCCCGAAGAAACAGAAGAACTTCCGCCTGCATAAGGCTGCATTGTCCTGTTCATCTGCATCACCATCTGGGTATCCGGCCCGTAAATTCCTCCTACGACAAGCCCGTTGTCAATCCAGTACTGCTGCTGGCTATTGGTTTGGCCGTTTCCCTGGTCTTTCGTGTAACATTCCCCGTAAGCCAGAACTTCAAATCCGGACTCACCCGCCAGCTGTGTTTCCCCCCAGGAATTATCCAAAAGTTCAAAGCCAAAACCCTGAAGTTCGCTCCTCCACTGCGGCATCCAGGAATTATCCGAACCGACCGTAGAAACCTGGTAAATTTCTTTTATCTGGTTATTTTCAAACTGGTACAGATGAATCTGAGGATTGCTTCCGTCCGCCCAGCTCCATACATGACTGCTTCCCCCGGTATAAATCAGCTGTCGGCTGCCTACATCCTTTAAGCCAAACAAATATTCTTCACCATTGTGCCCGGAAAAGCACTCGTCAAATCCCAGCCTTCCCCACTCGGTTATCCCATTGCCCGAATCTCCATAAACCCCCATCAGGAAATGATTTTTACCATCGCCGCTTAATTTACTTCCTTCAATGTAAATTACCAGCAGTTCATCCCGTCCGTCCTTATTCAAATCCCGGCGGTAGGTGCTGACAATTCCGGAATCCAGAAGCGCGGTTATCGGTGCAGCAAAAAAATCATTGGTTCCGGCATAATTCCTTCGTTCAAATCCGTAGGAAAACTGACTGTTTTTTGCGGTTCCCAGGCGGGGTTCCAGTTCATTTTTAATAAACGAATCAAAATCCTGGGCCTGGCTCTCCGGTTTGCTTCCTTCACTGCCCAAAGCCCCGTCCGCACCGCTTTTGTCACTGTCCTGTGCAGGCAATTTAACGTCCTTTTCTTCTTTTTCAGAATCCTCGCGGCTTTTTTTATCTTCTTCCTTAGCTTCGTCTTCACCTTCCTGGTCTTGCAGCACCTGCTTCACCACTTCTTTTGCAACCGACGCACAGCCGCTGATATTTGCTGCGGCAAGCATGATCCCCAAAACAATTAAACCTGTCCTTTTCATCTTCATCCCTCCGTTTCAACCCCGTTTCGTGCACAGATATCCAAAAGGCAGCACTCGCTGCAAAAAGGCTTTGTCCTGGCAGTGCAGACCTCCCGCCCATGAAAAACCAGGCGATGGCAGAAGTCGCTTCCCTCCTTGGGCGGAATAATCTTCCACAGGGCCATCTCCACCTTTTTCGGTTCCTTAAGATCTTCCACCAGGCCAATCCGGTTCGTCAGCCGTATACAGTGCGTATCCGTAACAATAGCCGGCTTTCCAAACACATCGCCCATAATCAGATTTGCACTTTTTCTCCCGACTCCCGGCAGTTCAAGAAGCTGCTTAAACTGATCGGGAACCTTTCCCTTATATTTATCCCGGATCACCTTCATACAGGCACTGATATCCCTGGCCTTCGTCCTTCCCAGACCGCAGGGACGCACGATCGCTTCAATCTCACTCACCGACGCTTCGGCCAGGGCATTCACATCCGGAAATTTCTTATAGAGTTTTTCCACAATAACATTGACCCGGGCATCCGTGCACTGCGCAGCCAGGCGCACGCTGACCAAAAGTTTCCAGGCTTCATTATAATCCAGCGTACATTCAGCCAGCGGATACTGTTTTTTCAGACGCCGGATAACCTCCAGCGCCAGTTTCTCCTTGGTCATCTTAAAACCTCCCTGTCAGCCCTTATTTTCCAAAGCCTTATTCTGGCGGGCGACCTCTGCCGTTTCCCTGGCGATTTCCAGTTCCTCATTGGTCTGCACCACTAAGACATTCACCCGGGAAGCACCATCGGAAATCTTGAAGGCTTCCTTCCGATCCCGGTTTTTCACCTCATCGATCGTAATCCCCAAAAACTCCAGATAACTGCAGATTTCCTCCCGGATATCGGAATCATTTTCCCCCACACCCGCAGTAAAAACGATATTATCCACACCGTTCATCGCCGCCGCGTAGCTGCCGACGTATTTTGCCACCTTATAAGCAAAAATTTCCCGAGCCAGGGCTGCTTTTTCATTATATTTAATTTCAGCATCTTTTAATTCACGAAAATCACTGGAATAATTTTTAGAAATACCCAAAACTCCGGACTCCTGGTTTAAGATCATCATAATCTGCGGAAAATCCAGGTTTTCCTTCTTGGCAAGGTACTCTAATGCCCCCGGATCGACATCCCCGCAGCGGGTACCCATAACCAGCCCCTCTAAAGGGGTAAATCCCATGGAATTGTCAATTACCCGGCCGTATTTTACCGCGCTGATGCTTGCGCCGTTCCCCAGATGGCAGACGATGGTCTTCACCCGTTTCGGATCCTGCCCAAGAAACTGGGCTGCCCGGTAAGATACATACTTATGGCTGATTCCATGAAAACCATAACGGCGGATTTTATATTTTTCATAATACTGGTAAGGCAGACCGTATAAAAACGCCTTGGGTTCCATCGTCTGGTTAAACGCCGTGTCAAAAACCCCCACCATCAATGTATCCGGCATCAGTTCCCGGCAGGCTGCTACACCCACAAGGTTTGCCGGATTATGAAGGGGTGCCAGGTCGTTGCACTCCGTCATGGCCTGGATAACCTCATCCGTCACCACCACAGAACCGGTAAATTTTTCACCTCCGTGCACCAAACGATGACCGATCACATCGATTTCCCGATAATCCGAAAGCACACCCTTTTCCTTATCCACCAGAGTTTTTAACAGCACATTAACCGCCGCCTTATGATCCGGCATGGAAACTTCCTCTTTAAGTACAATCCCTTTATCCGTTTTATAATTAAAAATTCCGTCAATGCCAATCCTCTCGCACACGCCCCTTGCCATAACCTGTTCGCTGTCCGAATCAATGACCTGAAACTTTAACGAAGAACTCCCGCTGTTAATTACCAAAATTTTCATCTCTTCATCTCTCCTTTGCCCTGCCGTATGCGGCTCTCCCATGTTACTGTTCACACGTTCACAGCAACAGGCAAAAATCCATGAAAATCTCCTTCGTCGATGGGATTTTTGCTCACTGGCCCAGTTTAACATACAGTCAGCGCAGCAAGTGCGCAGACCTATGTGAACAGTAATTCTCCCATCGGATAATGTTCCCATGTCTTCACGATAGGCTTCCCCGGGATAAACCATAATTCGTCTGCCCGACAGGCATACAAAAACAGGGATACTGCTGCCTCCTTACCTGCCGTCGGTCATCCGTCCCCGCATTATCCCTCAGCCAGGACGGACATTGACTACAGCATAACACAAAAAGGTGTTTTTTTGCAATATCCCTGCAACTTCTTTCTATCATTATATCTGTGATGAACTGGTTTTTGTGCTTCTTCCGGTAAATACTGCCACTGACCGCGGACGCATAATAAATTCATGGTCAATCCGAACACCGCTGCCCTCGGGATAGGTATAGCGTCCTTCATTGTCGCCGTAGGTGTTTACGCTGAGATACCAGGCAACCTGATTATGAAACCGCGGCAGCATAATGGTCACGTCTTCCCAGTAAGTATTTATGGAAATACACACCAAATCATCTTCTCCTCGTTCTCTGTCATATCCGGCAAAGCAGTGCGAAAATGTCCATGTTTCCTTTAACAGTTCCACCTTCTCGGCCCGAACATCGTAGACACGAATAGGATCCATCCCGCAGACAGCACCGGGAAGTTCTCTGCGGATCACCGGATGGCGGAAACGATAGGCAATCATAAACCGGAAAAATGCAAATAAATCCCGATGCGTTTCCAGATTTTCCCAGTTCAGCCAGGAAATCTCATTATCCTGGCAGTAGCTGTTATTATTTCCATACTGTGTATTCCCAAATTCATCCCCGGCAAAAAACATGGGAGTTCCCCGACTGCACATTAAGACTGCACAGGCATTTCTAATCATGCGCCAGCGCAGGTTTAAAACTTCCGGATCTTTCGTTTCTCCTTCTGCCCCGCAGTTCCAGCTTCGGTTATCATCCGCCCCGTCCGTATTTCCCCATCCATTATTTTCGTTATGTTTTTCATTATAGGCATATAAATCATACATGGTAAATCCGTCGTGGCAGGTTAAAAAATTCACACAGGAATTATACCCGGCATAGCTTCCGTCATAATCCGAATAATAGCCCCCGTATAAATCTCCGGAACCGCCGATACTCCAGGCCGCACCCTGGGCCTCCCAATAACCGCCTTTTAAAAACGAACGAACCGCGTCCCGGTATCTCCCGTTCCATTCTGCCCAGCGCCGATTGGCCGGAAAGCTGCCCACCTGGTACATTCCTCCGGCGTCCCAGGCTTCGGCAATCAGCTTCACCCTGCTGAGCACAGGATCGTAAGCCAGGCTTTCAAGCAGGGGCGGGTTATTCATAGGTGAACCGTCTTCATTCCTTCCCAGGATACTCGCCAGATCAAAGCGGAAACCGTCCACCCGGTAACTCACCGTCCAGTAGCGAAGGCACTCCAAAATCATCTGGCGGACAATGGGATGATTGCAGTTTAAGGTGTTCCCGCAGCCGCTGAAATTATAATAATTCCCCTCCGGCGTAAGCATGTAGTAAACCTTATTATCAAAACCTTTAAAGCAAAACGTCGAACCGTGCTCATTCCCTTCCGCCGTATGGTTGAACACAACATCAAGGATCACTTCAATTCCGTGATCGTGAAGAGCCTTAATTAACTGTTTCAGTTCAGTTCCTTCCTGGTTATACTCCTCCGAAGCTGCATAACTGCCCTTCGGCGCAAAAAAACTCACCGAATTGTAACCCCAGTAATCCAGCAGAACTTCTCCGTCCACCTCCCTTGCATTCATCGTTTCATCGAATTCAAAAACCGGCATTAATTCTACAGCATTAATTCCCAGTTCTTTTAAATAAGGGATTTTTTCCATCAGTCCGGCAAAGGTTCCCCTGTTTTTTACGCCGGAAGACGGATGATAAGTAAACCCCTTGACATGAAGTTCATAAATCACCAAATCGCTTAATTCCCTGGTGGACTGCGGCATCTCTCCCCAGTTAAATATATCCCGCACCACCCGTCCGTGATAAAAACCTACCTTCTTTTTTCCCCAGCTTCTGTATCCGGCAACCGCCCGGGCATAAGGGTCTAAAAGTATCGATTTTTTATTATACAGCATTCCGTTTTTCGGGCTGTGGGGGCCGTCAATACGGTATGCATACTCAAAATCTTCGATATTCAGCCCAAATACAATCATCGAATAGACATCTCCGATTTTATAAGCGTCAGGGAAGGGAAGCACCGCATAAGGTTCTTCTTCTCCCCTGTGGAAAAGCAGAAGTTCACAGCTGGTTCCAAAATGGGTGTGAACCGTAAAGTTCACCCCGCACTGCAGAGCCATTGCCCCATTAACATCAAACATACCCGGACCTACAGGGTGCCCTGCAATCTCCCCCATAGGACTAACCGATACAGGATAGTCTAACGTATTTTTCCGCGAATAAAATTTCAAAGTCAGCCTCCTTATCTGTAACAGACAGCAGCAAAAAGAACTTACCTATCCTCAACCGGTTTCTTTGTTACCGTTCACGCATGAACAGCAGTATTTCTTCTTTATATTATACGGATTCTTGGGCAATTCGTCAAATTAATTTTTAATTTTTCGTCTATTTTTATTAAATTTGTATGGTTTTTCCAATTTATTTACAATATTTTCAAAGAATCTTCTTCATTTTAGGGATATAGTTCTGCCGCCTCCGTTACCAGTTCCAGAAATTCCTTCCGGTAATCGTCCGTATCCCGCCCGATACAGGATTCTGCCAGAGCAATAACCTGATCATAGTCCGCGCTTCCCTTAAATTCGCTGTCCCGCAAAAGCATACCAAACTCTGCCACGGCACTGGCAAAAGTCAGGTTTTCGGAAAGCTTCTCTTGGAAGGCGGCAGACTCTATCGGGTATTCCAAAAGCTTGCTTGTATTGCCGTTCGGTGCCTTATAGCGCAGCTTTACCGTTAAAAGTTCGCTGCTTCCTGTCGCTGTACCGGAGGTCTGGTACTTTAGCTGCGGCTGTGCGGCTTCTTTCCCGGCCGGAATAATCTCATATAATGCGGTTACACTGTGTCCCGAGCCGATTTCCCCGGCATCCACCCGGTCATCGTCAAAATCCTCCTGATTTAAAAGACGATTTTCATAACCCACCAGACGGTAGCCCGCAACCTGTGCCGGATTAAATTCCACCTGGATTTTCACATCCTTTGCCACCGTAATCAGAGTTCCGCCCATCTCGTCCACCAGCACCTTTTTAGCCTCATAAATACTGTCCAGATAATTATAGTTTCCGTTTCCGTTATCTGCGAGAGCTTCCATCTTATTATCCTTGATATTGCCTGTTCCCACGCCGAGAACCGATAAATGCACCCCGCTTTCCCGCTTTTTCTGAATCAGCCGGGTTAATGCGCCCTCACTGGTAATCCCCACATTCAAATCCCCGTCCGTTGCCAGGATCACCCGATTATTCCCGCCCTGGATAAAATTCTTCTGCGCAAGTTCATAGGCCCGCTCAATACCGGCTGCCCCTGCGGTAGAGCCTCCGGCTTCCAGATCGTCAAGCGCCGCGGCAATCTTTGCCTTCTGCGTACCGGAAACCCCGTCCAGCACCACGGACTCATAACCGGCATAGGTAACGATGGACACCCGATCCCTTTCGTCCAGATTTTCAGTCAGCATCGTAAATGCCTTCTGCACCAGAGGAAGCTTATCCGACGAGTACATGGAACCGGAAACATCCAGCAAAAATACCAGGTTGGACGCCGGGCGATCGTTAAAATCAATTTCCTTTGCCTGCAGACCGATAAGCAAAAGTCTGCTCTTTTCATTCCACGGACAGGGCGCATATTCGGTAGTCACCGAAAACGGTGCATCCCCTGCCGGTTCCGGATAATCATAGTTGAAATAGTTAATCATCTCTTCAATACGCACGGCATCTGCCGGAATCGTCTGCCCATTGCGGATAAACCGCCGAATATTCCCGTAAGAAGCCGTGTCCACATCCACCGAGAACGTAGAGAGAGGTTCGTCGGCCACTTTCTTATAGCCGTTTTCTTCAATGTAGCTGTATTCCTCTGCCTGGTATTCCTCCGAACCATACAAAGCGTCATACTGCCCGGACAACCCCAAAACTGCCTTTTCCTGTTCATACGCATAACCTCCGTCATCGGCGGCCTCGGCTGCTGCACCTTCCGTAAGCGCGAAACCCTCATCTATTGCCGCTGCAGTTTCCTGTACTTGATTATATGGCATAGTTGCCTGTGCTGCACCTGCGTCTGCACCTGCGGTTGTTGCCGATGCTGCTCCGCCCGGACCGCCGCAGCCACTAAATATCGCTGCCCCCATAACTGCCGAAGCCATGAACAGGGCTGTCTTCTTCATCTTTTTCATACTTACCATTTTTACCATATTCTCCATAATCTTTCCTCCCGTTTTATCATGAACTGTTCTCATGATTTCCACTATTTGGTGCACAATTCACAGCATAAATCAAACATTCATGCAAATCCATTAAGGGATCAGTTCCAAAAAGTCCGAAAGAAAACCCTCATCCTCCCGCAGAAGCATACGATCATAAAAATAATCATTCTCCCCTTCCTGCACACCTGCCGTTACCTGTGTTGTTTCATTAATCAGGCTGGTGTAGCCGGAATGAAAGAGATAGCCCTGCTTGCCCGTAAGCTGAATCTGCGGGGCAAAAGGATAGAGCAACTCCCAGTTTCCTTCGGTTTTTTTAAGAGGAAGCAGATAGGTTTTCCCCGGCTCCATCTGGTACAGAAGCCAGGCTTCATCACCTTCGACCCGGACAATCGGACTGTTCACCGTAATCTGGTCGGTTTGGGCAATATAATCCTGCGCGTAATGAATCTGGCTTAAAGAAAGCTGATAGCTTACCCCAACAGCCCTGCCGCTGTCATCATACACAAACGATGCATCTTTCACCGTACCCGTACATAAAAGTTCCGTGTCCTGAAGAATGGCCTGTGAAAAATAGGCCGTATCCGAAGACAAAGTAAGGGCGTCTTCCGGGACGGTTAAGCGGGTTTTGGTTTGTATTACCCCTCCGTCAGAATGGTTATCTGGAATGGCTTTAGGCTGGCCGGCTTCTGTCTGACCGGCTTTGTCATGAACCGTTTCCGGAGAAATACTTTCCTGAAAATCACCGGCCAAGAACGTTTCGTCAAATGTTTCACCGAATTCTTCCGCAGCCGTGGTTTCCTGTGCGATTATACTGCCGGACACATAGTCAGGGCTTTTGCTGTCAGACGTACTGCCTTTTAAGCCGGTTAATCCTGAATCCTTAGAGAATAAACCAGGAATAACTACTACCAGACAAATTACAGCGGCACAGCCTGCGGCTAATGCATACATCCTTTTTTTAGCGTTTATTCTTATCTTGTCCGGGTGGAGTTTTGGCTCTTGCAGTGGGTGTGTTGTTGCAGACTCCTCCCTCTCCGGATAATCCTTAAGCCTTCCTTCAATTCTCTCCCACAGATCCGGTGCGGCCTGACGCTTCCAGTTTCGGTAATCCTGCTCAAATTGTTTCTCATCCATTAAGCTTTCCCTCCCTTAACTTCTGCATCGCTTTCTGGTAACACCATGCCACAGTTCCCTGCGGTTTTTTCAGGATTTCTGCAATTTCCCGAAAAGTTAATTCACCCATGATTTTTAAATTGACAATCTGCCGTTCTTCCCGCTTTAAGGTTTTCATCGCCTGCTCTAAACTCAGCCTATCGCAAATCCTTACCTCACAGGACGGCTGGGAATGATGCAAATCCTCGCCATGCTCCTCCACGGGTATCTCCCTCTTTCTCCTGCGCAGATAGTCCACCGCCATATTGCGGGCAATGGTAATCATCCATGCCCTGTGCCCTTTCCCCGGCCGGTATGCAGGGGCAATATCCCACAATCGAATAAAAAAATCCGATGTGACATCCTCTGCATCCTCCCGGTTGACAAGAATCTCCTCCACAACCGAATAAATCAAGGGACAATAATCTTCATAAATTTCCCGAAGCCCCTCTTTATCGTTCCTGCAAATTCGGCTTACATTTTCATCAAACCGCCATTCCTCCATGCCAATGCCCTCTTTGCTTCCTCCTTATACCTTCTATACGTCCCAGAAAGGAAAATTTATGGTAAAAAACTAATTTTTTTCTTTTTTTGCTGCTTTTTTTGGTTTTTGCGTTTTCTGGTTTTTCACAATCAAATCATAACTTTCCGCAATCATACGTTTTATATCCCGATCCGGTATCGTACCGTCCAGGATAATCGAATTCCAATGCTCCTTGTTCTGATGATAGCCCGGCAAAACGGAGGCATAAGTACTCCGCCAGAAATCCCTCCACTGCGGATCAACCTTTACATTCACCCATATTTTCCCATTTCGTTCGTAAGTCCAGGCAAAAGCCCGCTTGTTCTTTTTATAGCGGAGCAAAACCCAGTTATCATCATGAAAAGGAGTATCTATGTACACATCCGCAAGGGTCATTCCGTAATCAAGCACTTCTTTGCGTTCTTTCATCGCTATATTCTCCTCGTAATTTCTCTGTTTCATCAGGTTTTTTCTTTTCGTGTATATAGTTCATGTATGTAGGGTTATTTATTATCTATCATAACATAAAATCAGAGTTAATGCACTTTATTTGTGATTCATTTGCGATAAATTTGCGATAAATAGAGTTTGACAAATCTTATCTTTAAAAGTATAATAAAATTACCCCACAGGTAATCGCGCTATAAGGAGGCATCATTGGAACTTACATATACATCGGATAAAGTCCGCTTGCAATGTACAAGTATAAAAATGGCAAATAAACTTTTCGGAGGAAATGCAGCACTAACTAAAAGTTTGTTAGCCAGAATAAATGCACTAGCCAGTGCTGATAACATCAAAGATATCATTGTCCAACCAACTTTTAGGTTTCATCGTTTGACAAATAAAAAAGGCAAGAACTTAGAGGGATATTTTGCGATTGATGTTAAATCGATAAAGGAACCCTGGCGAATTATTTTACAACCGTTAAACAGCGATAAACAACCCTATAATCCATGTAATATTGACGAAATAGCAGAATGCATAAAAATTATAGAAATTACGGAGGTGAGCAAACACTATGAATAACTACATTGAATATAATGATCGCGTTGCTTTTCATCCTGGATATTACATTAAGGAGATTGTTGAACAAAGCGGATTAACGCAGAAGGATTTTGCAAAAAGGCTTGATACTACGCCCAAGAATCTTAGTTTACTCATTCGAGGAGAACAAAATCTTTCTATTGATATCGCTATGAAATTATCCCGGATGATAGGTACAAGTGTCAACTATTGGTTAAATTTGCAAAATACTTATGATTCCTTAATTGCCACGTTTAAATCCGATGAAGAATTATCAAGAGAACGTACTATATTTGAATATTTTGATTATAAATACTTCAGAGATAATTATGGATTGCCCGACTTGCCTCACAAAAAAAATGAGCAAATCAAACAGGTTAGAGAATTTCTTAATGTGGCAACACTTTCAGTATTTACAAAAAAAGATATGGCCGTCAGTTTTAGAAATTCCACAAAAAATCTTACCAAGGAAAGCATTGTCAAGGCAAATGTAATGGTTCAAATTGCAGCAAATATGGCATTAAAAACAGTTACCCCGAAATTTAATAAAAAGAAATTTGAAATTGCTGTACAATATGCATTAACTTTAACTGAAAATCATGAGGAATTCTATCCACAGCTTCACAAAGCCTTTCTTGATGCCGGAGTAGTATTTATTATTTTACCTAATATTTCCGGTTCAAAAACAAATGGAGCTACCAAAAAAATCGGTGATACAATTATGCTCATGGTCAATGACAGAAGATTAAATTCCGATTCCTTTTGGTTTACACTTTTCCATGAGATTGGACATATTATTAATGGCGATTATGGAATTTCATTCGAGAAAGAAATTGGAGAACAAGAATTAGCAGCAGATAAATTTGCAGAAAATAGTTTAATTCCTCCTGAAAAATATCAAAATTTTTTAATCCAAAAAAATTTCGATTTACTAGCTATAAAATTATTTGCCAAACAAATCCGACGTGACCCGGGAATAGTTCTTGGAAGGTTACAGAACGACGGACTAGTTGCATTTAATGATTGGACAATGAAGCCTCTCCGGCATAAATATAAAATAAGTACTTTAAAATAATCTAAGAAAGCGTATATCCGTTTATTTTTCAGGAAGCCAGAAACTGGCTTCCTTCCATACTCTTGAGATTCAAAAACTTATATCATAAATCTGCTTTACCTTCCGCTAACTTCATCATATGCCAAACATAAACCAGCAGCTTTCATATACTTATCTGTAAATGTCTGAATATCCATAGCACAAATATCTTCACAAGAAACCGTAGGAATCATAGCAATTAGCAGTTCCGCAATTCTTCCAAAAAAATACGGACTTGAACCAACTTCGCAATTAGCCGCATGAGTAAATAGTATTTTTGCTTGAGGATAATTCTCCTTTTTACTGATTGCTAAAGGTATTCTTTTCACCACTTCATCAAGATATTCTTCTGGCAGTCCCTGATAAACGTAACGATCATCCAAAAGAAGGGACTCTTTATATTTCACTCTATTTTTCTTTATATAATTGACCGCTGCATACACCCCATTTTTTTCGTTTTCAGGCTGCACCTGTGCGACTAACTTTCCGTAACAATATCTTCCTCCCGTGTGAACAGCAATTTCTATTCCCAGTGAAAAAGAGTCAAATATCGGATAGGTTTTTACATTTACTTGCTGACAGCGCACATCATCATATTCATCTTCTGCTGTTAATTTTTCATTATAACTTATTTTTACTTTACCTCTTCGATACGTAAATAACTTAATCAGTGCTGCCCCATCCCCTTTCTGTCAGATAGTTGATACCCGCTTAAAATATGCAGGCAACATTCCATTAACATGCCCACCAAATAAGGATATTCCCTTCTTCTGTCTTTCCAAGATTTCCCAGAAGATCTTCACAGGCAGCCTGCCCAAAATCCTCATAATCATACGCAAAAAAGTCATTGACATATTGAATGACATCCGGATAATTTATCGTATTTTCCCGGGATAATAACTGCTCTTTTTCTTCTTCTGCAAAGGCTATCATTTCGTAACCGCCAATAACTTTACGCCAAAGTTCACTTACCTTTTTTACATCTTCATTTTTTCTGACATCTATACCTTCTCTTTCCTTAAGATAGTCAAATACTGCAATATATACTTCCCCTGAACACCGACTATCGTTTAACAGTTCAGACGACTCTTCAAAACCCTCAGCAATCTTCTGCATCAAATTTTCGGCTTCTTCCAACTGATTGTTTTTTATAAAATCCACAAGACAATGATAATCTTTTTGTGAACATAACCCAAAATTTCCAATGATTGACATGTGTAATTACCAATCCTTTTCTTCCCACTCTTTTTCTTTAAATCCCGTCAGTACAAAACCATCGGCCACCACCAAAGGCCGCTTGACCAGCATTCCGTCCGTAGCTAAAAGCGCAAGTTGTTCATCCTCGGACATCTGTCCCAGCTTATCCTTTAACTGCATTTCCTTATACAGATTTCCGCTGGTATTGAAAAATCGTTTTAATGGAAGCCCACTCTTCTGAAACCATGCTTTTAATTCCTCTTTTGACGGTTTTTCCTCCTTTATCGGCCGTACCGTGTACGCAATATGATGCTCATCCAGCCATTTTAACGCCTTCTGGCAGGTAGTGCATTTCTGATAGCACAGCACCGTTATTTTCTTCTTTTCTTCCATAATTCTTTTCCTCCTTTGAGATAGATTCCGGCAAGTACAGACCGAAACAATGCCGGTAAAATCACCAATATTCCTATACGTTCCACCAACAGCCACGCGCTTCTTACGATCACGATACAGCCTCCCGCAAACATAATAACTGCTCCGGCAAGCAAAATCCAGCCCAGAAGCATACAGGTTCTTCCCTTTTCAGGTCGATTTGCATAACAGCTTCCATATAAGCCAACATACAGGTAAAAAAGATTATCAAACAGTGAACAGGCCGCAATAAAAAGTGAAAAAAGCTGACCCTCATACAGCATTATATTTCCAGCTCCTGTGTCCAGATAATGCGCAGCAAAAATAAACGAAGAAAAACCTGCACCTATTATTGCCAGCACCATATAAATTACACTGGAAACGGTCAGCCATGTATTTCCTTTATATCCGCAATCCTCCTGCTGCACACTACTTTTATACCCAAACTCCTTCGGTTTCATGCTGCCTTCATCTCCGGCCTCTTCCAGGCTCACTGTACCCGCAGCTTCAGCACCAAAGATTTCCTTCTCCGATGATGTCCGGTAAAATTTCCGCTGAAAAAAAAGCAGCATACCGACGCAATAAAGAAACAAACATCCTTCCCGCAGAAAAAATAACAGTTTTCTTTCCAAAGGCACAGGGAGTTCCCATACAAGCATATACCAGGGAGTGGAAACTCCCCGCAGAAAGAAATAACCTCCGGCAAAAAAACTTCCTGTAAATTTACACCATCCCCGGTGAAACGATAAAATCACACAAATAAGTATTCCCACATGGAATAATTCCCGGCCGGCCTCCAGCGTGATATAATAAGCATAGGAAAACATACCCCCCTCTATCATACGCCGCAGACTAAGCACCAGATTATAACTGACCGCCGCAATGCAAAGACAGCACCCTGCGGTCATCGCCAGCCGCAGATTTGCTGCTTTTTGTTCTTTAATGTTTTGGTAAGGTACAGGCCCTCCTATAAAAATCACTGCACTTATCATTCCTATTCCCATAAAAAGAAGCACACAAAGAGGAAAGCTATTGGTCAGTCCAAAAAACACCATCCCCGCCAGTATAAAGCCTGCAGATACCTTGTCTGATTCCTGATATTTTTTTCCGTTCATTTACTCGTCCTTCTCTCCGTCAGAACCATCTTATGTTCATGCTTCCTTTTCCGTCAGTGCTTTCTCTCGCCGTCACGCTCTATCTGCTGCCCGCATTTTCTTCAGTCTATATGATTTTCCTTCAGCCAAGAGAACACCATATTTAACGTATTTTGAAAGTCATCTACGGTCGGTTCGGAAAACTGCTTGGCTTCATCTTCTTCTATCCAGCGAATCTGAGAATGTTTATCTCCTTGAAATCCTTCTATATCCACATTTCCAATAATCTCTGCCAATGTAATGATTCCTTTGTCTTTTCCCTGCTCTCCCTCTACTTCATAAATCGCCAGCGGAACAGGCTGTACATCGTTCCGGCTTTTATTGCAGATAACCTTAATTCGTATTCCAAAATCCAGCCAATAATCTTCTTCTATCTGCTCCACCAATGATTTTTCCAGGCTTCCCTTTGCACATCCAAACTCCCAAAGTCCTGCCAGCTTTTTTCTGTGCTCTGACCTTTTCATAATAAGTATCTTTTTCTTGCTTTGATCAAAACATACTGCCACACAATGTAGCCGCAGCAAAAACTTCGGATCTAATAAATGCTTTATATCATTCTGCGATTCTTCAATCACCTTATCAATCTTTTCAAACTTATCCTCTAACTTCCGATCCGTTAAAATTTTATTCAATGCATAATCTACATCTTCATACATTTTGCTTTGCAGCATAGGATCTTTTCTGTTTTTAAAATATTCATCAACCAGTTTGCTGTTTTCCCGCTCATCATAATAAAAACTGTCTTCCAGAGATATCCCTTCCGCAAACTTTTCATCATGATACCAGATTATCGGATATAAATGATTCTGCCAAATCCCCTTTAAACGTTTATAGGTAACAATGTAAATATTTTTCAGGGAATCCGTATTTCTCGACAAAATATATGCCAGTTCATAACTAATCACCAGCCTTTTATCCTGAGTATAGGCTTTAATCCTAAAACCTGTGTCAATATCATTGCCCAAAAACTCAAAAATTTCATAGCCTTCCTGCAATTTAAAACGCTTCATCAGGTTATCGTACTTTTCCGGCTTTATCTCTTCTCCTATTATCGCCATCCAAGACGCCGCCTTCAGGGAAATAATATTTTGCATCTTCAAAAAATTCTGATCTAATCCCTGCAGTTCCTGATCCTCAAAAAATGTCCCTGTCTTTAATTGAAAAACTGTTTGATTCAATATTTCAAAAACATTGCTGATATAGATAAAAATATCCTGTTTTTCAAGAACCGGCACAATAAAAATCACTTCATCGCCCAAGATTTTCCACATTTCCGCACTGGGAATCTTCTTGGCAACCCTTTCCTGAATCCGGGCAAATAATGTGATAATTACCTGCGACCATCCAGTAAAATTCAAGGTTTTATAGGAAGAAGAATTTACAATATCAAAAGAAAAAAACATCTCAACACTGCGTCGTTTTTGGGATTTTTCCTTTTCCCTATTTAGGTTTTGAATCTGCTCGCTGTACTTTTGAAGTGTTTTCGTAAATTGATTATCTACCATTTTAAATATCCCAAAAATTTCCCCCGATTAGATGCCGCTTCTACAGACACATGAAAATGCTCTGCTATCTTGCTTGTCATTACCTTATTTCCATCCAGATTTTCATTCATTACTCTAAAATATTCCTTTTTAGGCATTAAAAACGCAGCAGCAAATTCATTCGCCTGATATTCTTTTTCAGAATTTCCTATTCTTTGATAAACCTTATTCTCCTGCTTCTCCCACAGTTCATGATTCGTCAGATAACCCATGTGCAAAAATAAATGTCCCAATTCATGAGCAATCGTAAACCTGCGTCTTTTCTCATCCTGAAGCGGTGATACCCATATGATAAATGCATCTCCGTCTTTCTGAACCGCTCCATCCGAGTACCTTATATCTTCTTCAATCCTCCCCCCCAGTGAACAGACAAGTTCATCCATGTTTTCGATCGGAGTCCGGACATGAAGCAGCTGCAAAATATCTTCGGTCAGCGAATTTATCATATTCCTGGTTGTACTGTCCACATTCTCACCTCACTTTTTATTTTTTAGAACATATGTTTGTTTTTATTTATCTTAGCATAAATACCCATAAAATGCAAGGGATTTATCCGTTTACGGGCAGGAAACTTCGTTACTTTCCGCACATTCACCACAAATGCGCAGACCCGGGCGAACAATAACAAAATTTCTTCCCTGCCCGCAAACCATCCTCCTTACACATCCTCCAAAAGCGGCACATCTTCGGTAAAAGTTTCTTCCCCCAGTTCATTAATCACGGTTTTTCCCGCCTTCCCATACTGATACAGCTGATCTAAAAATTCAATCGCTGCCCTAATCTTTGTGCGGAGCAGATAGCCGCCGGACTGGGTGGCACCAAGAAGGGTAGCCGGGGACAGGTTCGGTGTCCAGGCATAGGCTTTTCCGTGAAATTCCTGGATTTTATACAGTACCTGCTGAATTTCCTCCTTCGTCAGCGGTGCAAGCTGCGGCGATTTCACTAAAAGATCCAGCACCGTCCTTATGGGTTCTGGTTCCTCCGGATAAACGGCTTCCAGATTTTCATGTTCCCGCTTGCCCTCAATTACATCCTCCACATAGGATGCACTCAGCGCAAAGATGCTGAATACAGCTTCTAAGGACGGCTCCGGCAGTAAGAAACGCGCCATGTTCCGGTAAGCATTCAGCCTTGCCTTCTTTCCCAGCCTTCCCATCAGTTCCGTTTCATCGATTAAAATGACCCACCCATGATAACCCATCTGCGTAAATAAATGGCTCATAAACGAAAAATAATCCCCGCAGTGTTTGGTCTTGGTAAAGTTCACATTATACTTGACCGGCTGGTTAAATATCCGGCGGTAAATCTTTTTCAGCGGCGCATTGGCAACAAAATCGCCTTCCAGATCCGCCTGCAGTAAGAACTTTTCATCGGAATCTTCGGTGTTTAAGTAAGAGCGGAAAAGATAATACAGCTTATCGGTTTCTAACTGCTTTGCCGCATAAAGCTGCATCTCATTGGCAATCGGACTGTTTGCCGACAGCTTTTCAAGTTCATGCATAAAGCCGGGCTGCTGCCGCATGGGAAGATAGGTGTTCTGGATAATTTTCTGATAAATCAAATACAGCTTATCCATCGGTGTTTCCTTGCTCAGCGAAAGCAGGGAAACCACCATATGGTTGGAATGTGCCAGATTAAACACGGTATTTAAAAGATGGGTTTTCCCCTCTCCGTACTTTCCGCAGACAACCATACCGTTTGACTTGCCCTCATTGCACACCATATCCAGACGGGCGGAAATCTCCTTCATCATCCTGGGACGTGCCTCGGAAAAATACTGCCCTACCGCACGGGACGGTATCCCCGAACGCAGAGCTTCGATAATGTGCCTGGCTTCCTTATCATACATCTTCCCTCACCTCCTGCATTGCCATCTGAATTAAACGCAAAATTCCCACCGCTCCGGTGTGCGACATTTCTGCGATTTCTTTTGCTCTCCCGTAATCTAATACCTGCATGGAAACCTGGTTCTGTGCACCGGCAAGACTTTTTGAAATCTCCATAATCACTTCGGGCGTATACTCCTGCGCGGCCAGCCGATCCAAATCCACCATATCGGCAAACCGGTTAAAACGTTCGCCCACAATCTCGTTCTGTATCCGCATCCACAGAGCCTGATAAGATTTTAAGCCTGCATTCTCATTATCCATCAGTTCCCGGTCAAAAGCATAGGCAAACATAATATTTTTCATGCTGTCAATATCATCAATCAGCTGGCGGATGCTTTCATAAGTATCCTCGCGTTTCATCTTGGTATAATGTACGGCTTCCAGGCTGGAACGGCTGATTAACATCTCCAGATCGTCAATCGTTACAAATATCCCGGAATCTCCGCCCAGACGGACAATTTCTGCCAGAGATCGAAGCATGTGCCGGGCATTAAATTTCGTAATGCGGTTCGGGAAAAAGCCCAGGGCGCGAAGCTGCGACAGCTTAATCATGCGATCCCCTTCCAGCCAGGCTAAAAGCATATCCCTGTTTTTTGCTTCCAACACCGGATAACCCAGGATACCCCCGGTCAGCATACTGCAGGCAAGGGCAAAGTTATTATCCAACAGCGGATTATCCAAGAATATCTGCTTTAACTGCGCACGGATCTCCCGTTTGGTCAGCGCATCCCCCATACCATTCTGTGAAAGATAGTCAATAAAGCGCATCCCTGCCGGAATATCGCGGGAATCAAATCCCATATCTGCGATCAATGTATGGCTGATTTTCTCCAGACACTCTAAAATATCGCACTGGTGGAAAATTTCCACATAAATTTCTTTAAAATCATGCATCCAGATATCCTTTGCCGAAAACCATACCGTCTTATAATTTTCCTGCTGGGCAAGATTCGTCATCTGCTGCAGGAAATAGGTCTTTCCACTTCCCGGCCGCCCGGTAATAAATTTTATCTTGCTTCCGCCGTCGCGGATGTATTCTTTAAGGTATTTTTCTTCCCAAAAGCGGGTGAGAAACCCCATCCCGTCAGCAAGGGTTTCTCCAAAAATACCTTCATCATCGGATTGCTGTCCGTCCAGCAATTCATTATTTTCTGTCCCCATGTTTTCCTCCATCTTTAGTCTTACTGCCCGGCACATGGTTTTGCACATTATTAACCAGACAGTGTACGGATTTCACTTTTATTTTCAATTATTCATTCCTCTTCACTTTCAAAGAAACGAATGGTTGCAAGATACTGCTCATTTCCTTCTTTATCTAAAATACGGATGGCGCGCCCAATATTTCTGCTGGGGCCAAACTGAAACTTTCTTCCGTCCTTCGCTGCTTCCAGATCCGAACCATACAGTCTTGCCAGATCAAAGGCAAAACTCTGCTGATCGTAATCTTTGCGGAACCGGCTCATCGGCGCTAAAAATTTATATAAACTATTCAGGTAAATATCGGCTCCCGGATGCTTTTTCAGCTTTAATACCGCAAGATCATAAGCATCCTCAAGTTCATTGGCAAAGGTAAGTGCATTAAAGGAGGCTTTATTTAACTTTTCCTGTCCCTTATACACGGTTTCCACAAAACTCTTCGGACGCATACACGAAACCTTCTTCCGATCCATGTAAACATCCTGATTTTCCGCATCAATCTTTATCCGGTAAGGAAACATCTCAAATACCGGAAATTCGCCCTGCACATCAATCCCCTTTTCCTGGCAGGCATCAAGCATCTGACGGACAAAATCGCCCTGCTCAAAATACTCCTTTGCATCAAATGCATTGACACGCTCAAGCATGGATTCCAACGTCTTAATCATCGTATCCGCGGCATCCGCCATCCCGTCCAAATCCCGCAAAAGTCCCTTCACATCCCCGCCTTCATTCTCCCGTGAAATAAGTTTCATGTACTTTTGCAGAGAAGAAAGCCCGTCCTTCACCAGTTTTTCCTTCCCTTTTAATTCCTCATACAGCTCTTCGTAATTCATACAATCCTCCGTTCTTTGCCTTTGCATCTTTAACCTGTTACTGTGTAAACTACTGAAAGTATATAGTAAATCTTCCAAAAATTCAATCATTTGGCAGAAATTGTTTTCACGAACCCCCGAAATATGTTATAATTCCTAAAACCAACAATTAACGGCCTGCACGGACTGCCATGTGCCTCTTTGTGCAGCCGTCCTGCAGCTTATAAGCATTGCGGAAAGGAAACCATGAATACTCCCCTTTATCTATGGCAGGAAGAATGTTTGTCTGCGTGGTTTAATAACCATTGCCGGGGTATTGTACAGGCCGTCACCGGTTCCGGAAAGACCCTTCTGGCTCTGGAAGCTGCCCGCAGACTGGAAGATAAACTCAGGAAATCCGGGAAAAAATTAAAGGTAAAAATCGTCGTACCCACATCAGCCTTAATGCGGCAGTGGGAACGTGCTGTCAGTGAATTTCGGATTAGCGCTGCGCTCCCTCCACAAAAAATCGGTCTTCGCGGCGGCGGTTTTAAGGATAGGACAGACTGTTCCTATATGATTTATGTCATCAATTCCGCCCGCTACGAACTTGCCCGTCAGATTTTAAGCGAGCTTCAGGAAAGCGAAACCATTCTTCTGATTGCCGACGAATGTCATCATTATCAAAGCGGACAGAATCGGCTGATTTTTGAATTTTTGCCCCGGAGCAAGCCTTATTCCCGGCATTTTTTCTCCCTTGGCCTTTCCGCAACGCTTCCTGCCGGGGAGGAGGGCCGCTACCTTAGTTCTGTTCTTGGCAGAAAAATCTACAGCTACGGAATGGAAAAAGCCCTGGCACTGCAGACCGTGTGTCCCTACGATATCTTCCACATCGCTCTGCCCTTTACCGGGACAGAACGGATGGACTATGACAGCCTTACGGATAAAATGAACCGTATCTACAGCAATCTTTTAAAGCTTTGCCCGGAACTGCGCCATATTACCCAAACGGAACGCTTTGCCCTGCTTCGCGAGCTTTCTGCCAGTAAAAATTTAAGAATCGCCGATATGGCTGCTTCTTATATGGCGCTTACCTATCAGAGAAAAAGCCTGATCTGCCTGGCATCCTCGCGGCTTTCCTGTGTGTGTGCACTGATTAACCGCCTTGACTCCGGAGAAAAAATCATGATTTTTGGCGAACGCATTGCCCAGGCAGACGAACTCTATCGGCTTTTACATCGCCAGTATCCACAGCGGGTGGGCAAAATCCACTCACAGATGGGAACACTGGCCAATAAAAACACCCTGGAACGCTTCCGCGCAGGAGATCTCCGTATCCTCATTTCCTGCAAGGCTATGGATGAAGGTGTAGATGTCCCGGATGCGGCGGTTGGTATTGTTTTATCAAGCACATCCGCACAGCGGCAGAGAATACAGCGGCTGGGAAGAATTATCCGGAAAAACGAAGGAAAGGAGCGGGCCTCGCTGTACTACCTGCACATCGAAGAAAGCGCCGAGGATAACGTATTTTTACCGGACAGCAAAGATATCCGGCTTTTTGACCTGCAGTACCATCCGGACACCGGAGAATTTTCCTGTAAAGAATACCAAAAAAGAGCCGGACAGCTGCTTAAACGACTGCTGGCAGAAAAGCGAAGGGAAGAAAGACGAAGAGAGGAACAACAAAAAGAAGCCCGGCGCTGCCTGCAAAAAGGCATCGTCCGGGCGGACTGGAAGAGAGAAATTGACGATCTGGAAATAAGAATAAACCACGCACGCTATGCAAGCGAGAAAAATTACTGGATTTGCATGAAAAGGATGAGGGAGATGGATGACGAGGAATAAAACAGGCAATGTCTTACTGCGGAAAACAGCGGAATCGGATTCCGTTGATTCGGCATGTAATTATTTTAACAGTACTCTTACCAGACATTAACTCTGCTTTTATTCTTATCCTTTTTTAATCTTTAACTCTAACGTTTTAACCTTTGACTCTAACACTTTAACCTTTGACTTAACCATCCTTTTCCATCATAATCTCCAAAATCGTCTGGTCCGTCTGCGTCATGCCTGGGCTGCTCACCCTGCCCATATTGCAGATCGCATCTTCAGGGGTAAATCCGCAGATTCCGTCCGTCCCCTGCAGGACAACATCCGAAACGGCAAGGTAAGCGCACATCATCGCCGCATTCGTCGCCGTGGCAAGCTTTAAGGCACAGCCGATTTTTCCGCCGTCGCAGATCATTCCGGTCAGGTTTCCGCTCATGTTGATAATTGCATGGCCAATCTGCTCATCACTGCCGCCGAGGAGCCAGACCATCGCCGCCGATACCCCGCAGCCGCAGGCCGCCGAAAGCTTTCCGGTGAAGGATTTAATGTAGACATTCAACGTATGAGAAAAGATTTGCCGGAGGGTATGGATAAAGTAATTAATCTGGGGCAGCGTTCCTGCAAATCCCTTCTGAATGAACCAACTTCGTCCGATAAGGTTACTTAAAATTATATTCCGTCACAATCGGTTCACGCCCATTAACCTTATCATTAAAGTACTCATACAAGCTGATTCCCAGGAAAGAACCAGAAATATTCCATACATTTTTATAACCATTTCCCTGCAGGCAGCAGACGGCATTATAGCTGCGCTGTCCTGTGCGGCAATGGATATAAACCGGGACATCTCTTGGAATCTCCTCCATTCTCTCCCGGAGCTGGCTGAGCGGAATAAGGTGGGCACCTTGGATATGGCCTGCGTTATACTCGGGTTCCTCGCGTACATCGACAATATAGGCCCCGGACTCCACCAGTTCACGAACCTTGCTCACCGGAACCTGGCGGTAACGGCCTTCCAACAGGTTTGTTCCAACTAACGCCGCCTGGTTTACCACATCCCTTGCCGTGCCAAATACCGGAGAATAACACAGTTCCAGATCTTTAACATCCTCCAGCGTAGCCCCCATGCTGATCATTGCCGCAATCACGTCAATCCGCTTATCGGTATTGCCCCTGCCAATCGCCTGTGCGCCGAGAATTCGACCGGTGGGAACCTCAAAAAGCAGCTTAAAGTTCATATAGTGGCTTCCCGGCATTAATCCAACCTTATCCGGCGACATCACATAGGCAAACTGACAGGAAATCCCGGCATTTTTTGCCGTTTTTTCATTTAAGCCCGTGCACGCCGCATTCTGCCCGAAAATGCGGATACAGGATGAACCGATAAAGCCCTTATTTGCCGCTGCACCCCCGTACATATGGTCGGCTGCACCGCGGGCTTGCTTCTGTGCCGGGCCTGCAAGCGCCAGCCGCCCCGGACGGTGAAGCATACGGTTAAAGCTTTCCACGGCATCCCCTACGGCATAAATATCCGGGTCGGAGGTCTGATAGTTCTTATTCACCAAAATCCCGCCGGTTTCCCCAATTGCAAGCCCGGCTTCCCGTGCCAGCGAAGTTTCCGGGATCACACCAATCGCCATAACCACCACATCGGCATCCACGGTTTCCGCCTTGTCCTGACGTTTGATTTGGATGCTGTGTTCGTTAATTTCGGTCAGCATACTGGACAGATATAAAGCGATTCCATTGTCCATCATTTCTTTATGGAGGATCTGCACCATATCGTAGTCAAACGGCATCATAATCTGATCCGTTCCCTCGACAAGCGACACCGAAAGCCCCGCCATTTTCAGGTTTTCCGCCACTTCCACACCGATAAATCCGCCGCCGATAACCGCTGCCTTCTTTATCTGGTTCACATCAATATAAAGCTTCAATGCCCGAATATCCGTCACATTCCGCACCGAGAATACATGCTTTTGCCCAATTCCGGCAATGCTCTTTGGCATAACCGGATTGGCCCCGGGTGCTAACACCAATTGGTCATAGCTTTCCGTATAGGTTTCTCCGGTCTGAAGGTTTTTAACCGTTACCGTTTTCTTTGCCGGATGAATCGACGTCACTTCAGACTGCACCCTTGCCTCGATAGCATACTGCTTTAAAAAGCGCTGGGGCGTCATCAGAACAAGCGCATTGCTGTTTTCCACCGTTTTGCTTAAATGGTAGGGAAGGCAGCAATTAGAGAAGGAAACGTGCTCGCCTCGCTCAAACATAATAATCTCTGCCGTTTCATCCAGCCTGCGGATACGTGCCGCCGCCGAAGCCCCGCCTGCAACTCCGCCTACGATAAGAACTCTTTTTTTCATGGTTTTTCCTCGCTTTCCTGCTTGATAGATTGGGGATGAATGTCCCTTGCATAACTATGCTTTAGTTTGTAGAAAAAAATATGTCAATGATGTGATTCCCTAATAATTCTTTTTAAGTTAAAAAATACCTTTCTTTTATGCAACTTTAGAATAATCAACAACTGAAATTTCCTGCACGAATTTTTTTGCATGACTTACAATATCATCCAAATGTTTCATCACTTCATCCGAATATTCTACTTCTCCACACTGTTCACATTCTTCGCATGGAACATTTTTAATTACGATCACACAGCCGTTATCATTTACAACATGTGTCGTAACACTTGATTTCATATTGCCTTTACAATAAAAACACATAATCAATGCTCCCTTCTTGTTTTCATGTCCGATTCAAACTTTTCTTTACTTGGATAGTATGCCGTTACTATGTGAACATAATCATCAATTTTATATTTAGCAAGAACTCTGCTGATTATATGCATCTGTATCAATACTATTATTCTTGTTCATATCGCCTGCGATAATAATTCATTGTCCTGTACTCTAAAATATCCTTCATATGATCACAGAACGCAGAATTTCTAATAACATCCTTTAAATCTTCTCTTAGTGCCAATGCATATCCCTCTTTGTCAATAAAAAATCCTTTTCCAGATGCTTTTAAAAACTTGATTGGCATTGTTTTTGCCTTCGCCAGATGCTGCTTATCTGTCATGCTTTTATAGTCCTTATAAGTAATATTATCCGAAAAATCCTGCCAATTTTTATTTTTATCGAAAAACTCTTTCCAGCACGCAAGAACCTGCATTTCTGTAACCTCCAGCAAAACATCTCCATGATTATAAAAGGAATACAAAACAGGCATTTTATAAACCTTTGACATATCCGTCGTTTCAATTAATGTCAAAAACTCTTTACCAATCCCTGCGTATAGTTCTTTTTCCTCCTCCGATAATTCATTTAAACCATACAGATAATCCAAATAATGCCTAAATGGATTTTCCTTTGCATTTTTTATACAATATTGATAAACGTCATCTTCCATATAGGTAAACAGTTCCATTCTGGTAGGAGTTTTTCCGTCTAACAGTTCTTTTACACGAAAATATTCGTGATGGATTCGTTCTTTTACCGTTAAAGATTTTTTATCTAATTCCTTAAATAAATCGATTAATCGCACATCAAAATCAACAATACAATCATCTGGATACTCGACATCACTGCAGCTTCCATCCCGTTTTCCGCTAACCGCACTTTCTCCGCCAAGCAAAAATGATGATTTTCCTGCTTTTTCATAATTCCCAATAAAGTCTAAAACATTCAGATATTCCTTTCCCTTGTATGTACGAAGTCCCCGTCCTAGCTGTTGCAAAAATACGATAGGCGACTCGGTGGGTCTTAGAAACATAACCAAATCAAGTGAAGCAATATCCAATCCTTCATTAAACATATCTACTGAAAATATCACATTTATTTCCTGATTCTTCAACTTTTCAATGGCTTTTTCTCTATCCTCTGAAAATTCCCCATCCGCATTACTGTACACAGCCACAGATGCAATTCCTCGATTACAAAATTCTTTAGCCATTTCTTCTGCATGTTGTCTGGAACAGCAAAAACCCAATGCTCTCTTAGAACGATATTTTCTGTAATGCTTGTAGATTAATTCATATCTCCTGCCATTATTTTTATAAATCTCCGTTAATTCTCTTTCGTCATATCTCCCCTTTACCAAATGTAGTCCGGCATAATCCGTTTCATCATAAACACCATAATAATGAAACGGAACTAAGATACCTTTATTTATTGCCTCTTTTAAAGAAATTTCATACGGCACATTATAATCACAAATCTCATAAATATTCTTGCCATCCATACGTTCAGGAGTTGCTGTAAGTCCAAGCATAAACTTTGGTTTAAAATAGTTTACAATTTTTCTATATTGTTCATTTACCGCATGATGAAACTCATCAATAACAATATAATCAAAATAATCCTCCGAAAAGTATTTCTCTTTTAAATACTCTGCTCTTCCCAATGTTGCAACGGAGGCAAAAATAACCGACTTATCTGTATCCTTCCGCTTTCCGTAAAAAAAACCATAATCCTCCGACTTCCGTACATTCCTAAATGAAGCCGCTGCCTGTTTTAGGATTTCCTCCCTGTGTGCCACAAACAAAACCCTGTTAAATTTTGCGGAATCAAATGCTGCCAAATATGTTTTTCCAACCCCTGTAGCCGCCTGAACAAGTCCTTTGCTTGCACCCTCGGCTCTGCTGTCTTCTAATGCACATAATGCCTCTATTTGTATTCCTCTTGGCTGAAATAATAGTTCAACTTTTGTATCAATACCTTCTTCAAAATGATCATACTTAGCCAAATCCTTAGCGATAGCTGGTTTATGCCAGTTCTTTGAATATCGACGCAATTCATCATCATCAATAATAATCGAATGGTGAAAAAACAAATCTTCAAAGGTATAATAAAATAACTGATAATTTTTATTATCCGCTATACTGTTAAAACGATAATTCCATTCAATTCCCGATGTTAATGCGCTTCTTGACAGATTCGATGAACCTATATAAATTTCACTTGCATTCTCATAATGAAATATATATGCTTTAGGATGAAATGATCTTCTTTTATCATTGTAAAATCTTAAATCGATACGATTACCCAATTCCCTTCTTATTAAATAAAGTGCCGATGGCTGCGTAATCCCCAAATAATTTCCCGTCAAAATCCGCACCGGAACGCCTCTGTCCAAAGCATTTCTAATATCATTCAAAATCATTCGTATGCCGGATTCCATAAGGAAAGATACTATAATATCTATTCCTTTGGCTTTGAGCATACTCATTTTAAGCTGATAATATAAAAACCGGCTTTGATCTCTGCCACCTGTCATTACATCCGTTGACTCAACTGTTGTTTCATAATTACTTTCTATTTCTTTCGTAAAATTATATTGAGCCATTTTTCTTCACCTCGTTCTGGTCTTACATCGGATGTAATCCACAGTTCTTCTATCATAACATTATCTATCAGTTTAATAAAATCTGCAAAAGTTTCTTCGGTCATATCTGTAAAATAACGTCCGTTTCTCTCACCTTCAAATGTTCCGTACTTAAAAGAAGTATAAATAATCCCATTATTTTTTAATGCCATCATCATTCTATGCATGACATCCAAAAGTTCATTTAACGGCAAATGTAAAATGGAAGAACACGCCCATATAGCATCATATTTTTCGTTTTGCGAAAATTCATTAAATAATATATTTTTCACATCAATTCCTGTATATTCACTTGCCAGCTTACACAGTTCGACTGAACCATCTATTGCATCAACCTGATAGCCCTGTGAAATAAAATATTTTGTATCACGTCCTGAGCCACAGCCAAAATCAAGAATTAGTGCTCCCTTAGATAATTTACTTATAAATGTTTTCTGCGTAAGTTCAAAATCCACAGATAAGGTATCAGATACAAATTCCTTTGCATTCATATTGTAATAGTTAATTGTCTTATTCGTTTTCATAAATAACTTATCAACTTCTGTTTCATAAATTCCTTCTGTTACAGAATCAAACAACACCCACTCAACAAGCTCAAAACGGTCAGGGTTATCATTTAAGAATTTGCTTACTGTCTTTACTGCTATCTTTGCTGCAAGTTCAACCGGGAAATGATATACTCCGGTTGATATAGAAGGAAATGCAATCTTTCTTATTCCATACTCTAAAGCCAGCTTCATAGAATGAAAATAACAGCTTGCAAGGAGTTCTTCTTCCCTGTTTCTTCCACCATTCCAAATCGGTCCTACAGTATGTATCACATAATCGCATGGCAGGTTATATGCCTTTGTAATCTTAGCCTCTCCGGTTTTACATCCATGAAGTGTCCTGCACTCTGCTAAAAGTTCCGGCCCCGCCGTACGATGTATCGCCCCATCAACACCTCCTCCACCGAGAAGAGAGTTGTTTGCAGCATTCACCACTGCCTGCACATCTGTAATCTTTGTTATATCGCCTTTTACTGTCTTTATCCTATACATCCATTCCATCCTTTCCAAATATTCGGCAGATAACCAATTAGGGGCTGCTTTCTATTCCTGGTCATTCAAATGGTTAAACTTATAACCTTCCCGTTCCAAAAGGCTAAATTTATATCAAATGGTCAATCCTTCACTATCTTCACCTAAATTTTTCCCACATCCAGCCCACTTCCTCCTCCCCTTCATTTATACCATACTTTCCCCCTATAATAAAGAAAGTTTACCAATTTTTTTCTGCTTTATCCTATCTTTTTTATTTTTTTCACAATTTTTTATTTTTTGGCACGTCTTTTGCTTTTTATATTGGCATAAAGAAAATCAAAGATAACATCACCAAAAACGTACCCGCACAGCAAACCGGCCGGATGATGTGTGCAGCCAGAAAAATAAAATAATTGATGAAATAATGAATGAAAAAATCGAGGAAAAATTAAATATCACGAGAGGAGCAACGACAATGAAGTATAATTTCGACCAGGTCATTGACCGCAATGGAAACCGCGCAGCAAAGTATGATGAACGAGTTAAAAAATTCGGAACCGACAAGGTTATCCCCCTCTGGGTTGCCGATATGGATTTTCGGACGGCGCAGCCGATTATCGACGCGATGAAGCGCAGGGCAGAAGAAGGCATCTGGGGTTACACCTCCCGCCCGGACAGTTACTTTGACGCCATTTGCAGCTGGCAGGAGCGACGCAATGGATGGAAAATTGACAAGAATCTGGTCAGCTGGTCTTTAGGCGTGGTTCCTGCCCTGTCCGCCATCGTCAATCTGTTCAGCAAGCCCGGCGAGAAGGTAATGATTCAAACGCCGGTCTACTCGGAATTTTATGACGTTACTGAAGCCTGGGGACGGGAGGTTGTGGAAAATCAGCTTGTCGAAAAAGATGGTCACTGGGGTGTTGACTTCGAAGATTTTGAACAGAAAGCAAAAGAAGTAAAAATCTTTTTGCTGTGCAGCCCGCACAACCCGCTTGGCATTGTGTGGACGAAGGAAGAGCTTCAGCGGATGGCGGATATCTGTATTGCCAATAACGTCCTCCTGGTTTCGGATGAAATTCACTCCGACCTGATCTTCCACGGGAAAAAGCACATCCCGACCGCAACCGTTTCAAAGGAAATCGCCGGAAAAATCATCAGCTGCATTTCCGGAACAAAGACCTTTAACCTGGCTGGGCTTCAGGCATCCACAACCGTATTCCCGGACAAAGAAACCAAGGATATCTTTGTCCGCTTCTGGATGAACATGGATATCCAGCGAAATAACGCCTTCAGTTCCGCAGCCATGGAAGCCGCATTTAACGAGGGTGAAGAATGGCTGGAGCAGCTTCTCGTCTATTTAGACGGCAACTTTGAATATGTACGCTCCTTCTGCGAGAAAAATATTCCGCAGATTAAGGTCAACGTCCCGGATGCAACCTACCTGATGTGGCTGAACTGCCGCGAACTTGGTATGGATAATGAAGGCTTACGAAAATTTATGATTGAAGAAGCCGGGCTGGGCTTAAATGAAGGCTATACCTTCGGCAGAAGCCTCACCGGATTTATGCGCTTAAATGCCGCCTGTCCAAGAAACATTTTACAGCAGGCAATGAAGCAGTTAAAAGAAGCCGTTGATGCAAGAAAGTAAGTTCACCACCTCAATAAAATAAATCATGCAAAAAACAACATAAAAACCAAGCAGCATAAAATCAAACAGCACAAAAACCAAACAGCACCAAAACAAACAAAACCAAAAACAAATAACACACCTTCGTCAAAGGAAAGGAGTTACTTATGAATGCAAAAAAAATCTGGGACAGTTATAAATTTCCGCTGCTGCTTCTGGGCGGCATCTTTATCGGAGCAGTTCTTGGTATGGTTTTAGGAGAAAAAGCGACGGTTCTTGCACCGCTCGGCGATAATTTCAGCGGATTAATGAGCCGCAGCAACATGCTTCCGATTATCGTATTTGCCATTATGTCCGGTTTTGCTGTGGCAAAATGCGGCGGTGAAGAAAGCTGGGCAGGAAAGCTTTTAAATAACCTGAATGATATTATTATGCTGATGGTCGATATAATTATGAAACTTGCCCCCATCGGTCTGGGCGCGTATTTTGCCAACCTGGTCGGAGAATTTGGGCCTCAGTTAATCGGCGATTACGGAAGAACCATGCTGGTTTACTACCCGATGTGTGCCGTTTACGTCCTGATTTTCTTCCCGCTTTACAGCTATTTTGCAGCAGGGAAGCTTGGCATCCGCCGTATGCTCAAACATATCTTTAACCCGGCAGTTACCGCATTTGCCACACAAAGTTCGGTTGCTGCTCTTCCGGTCAACATGGAAGCCTGCAAAAAAATCGGTGTCCCGGATGATATCAGCAACATCGTTCTTCCTATGGGTATAAGATTCAAGAAAAAATATCTATGAAATAGTGTTCTACGAAATAGTGGTTACAAAACCGTGTAACCTCAACTTTCACTGCTGTTCATATACATTCACAAATCCCGAAAAAACCATCTTAGCTAAAGCAGGATTTTATCGCAGCAATATCCCTCTCCAACAAATGCATCGCCTTGCCCCCTGCGCCCTGCTTCCGCAGCGGGAGAAGATTATAGTAGTTTTCTATCACAATCCACCCCGAAAACTGATTCTCCCTTAATATTTCCATCTGCGCAAAAAAATCGGTATTTCCCTCACCTAAAAGACATCCTCCGGGTTCGCCGATTCCGTCCTTTACATGCAGCTGATTATCCATATAGGGAAGCAGTCCGCGAAGCTGATCGCATTGATCCATAGCAAAGTTAAATTTAAAGTTCTGGGTATCAAAATGAATTTTCAGGTTATCACACCCAATTTCCCCAAGCAGTTCCACCTGACGCTGCCAGGGCAGTGCATTTTCTGTCAGGATAGTAATTCCTTTTTTCTCTGCCTTTTTACAGATAAATTCCAATGCCTCTTTCGTATGTTCAATATGGATTTCTTCGGTAATCAGGTTCTCTAAAAAATTAGGAACCATGATTTTCTCAACCTTCATCGCCGCCGCTGTTTCCACGGCAAGTTCCATCTGATCATAGGCAATTTTCCCATGCTCTGTTGATTTCCCGTGAATAAATTCATGCTCCATCACATCGTTTAAAACAATAGCCGGGTACTGGATATTCAGACGTTTTCCTGCTTCCAGATAACCCTCCATCACCTCTTTCTGTGCTAAAGGATAGCCCCATTGATAACTTCCAAGTTCCAGTTGTATCCCGTCCAGCCCTGCCTTTTTTGCAATCTCCGGTGCAAAATACCCGCCGCCCGGAAGCCCCCAGGCCACACATCCAATCCATAGTTTTGCCATATTTTCCTCCATTCTGTACATCCTTTGGTCCATCATATATTTTCCTAGATTACTGCCCCATACGCTCTTCTACTATCCTGTCCTCCTCATCCGAGCACAGCACAGATATTTTCATTCCAGATTATTATGCAATGCATACATTTCTTCGTTGGAAATTGACTTTTTCTTCATTAAAACCAAAACAAGAATATCAAAAAAGATTTCCAGACTCTGCTCAAATAAGGTTCCCATTGGCTGAATGGACAGTTGTTTTGACGATGTCGGTTTTTCGCCCTTGCTCTGTGCCTGAAAGACAAAACATTCGCTGCAAATAACCCCTATCGCCGAATCCGGCTCTGTGGTAATCAGCACGGTTTTGGCACCGACTTCTGCTGCCTTTTTACTGTGTTCTACTAAATTTGGTGTTTCACCGGAACCGCTGGCGACAATCAAAAGATCCCCTTTCTGGATAGCCGGAGTGGTAACTCCCTGCGGGTCATAAGCCGAAAATCCCATCTGCGCCAGACGCATGGCAAAACCCTTGGTCACTAACCCGCTCCTGCCCTTTCCGTCACAAAAAATATGCTCTGCCGCTAAAATCATCTCTGCCAGACCCTCTATTTTTTCATCACTTATCCGCCATATGCTGCTTCTGATTTCTTCCAGTACACGGTCACAGTATTCCTGATAACTCATGCGTTTACCTGTGCCTTTCTCCCCAATTTTATCCCCTTCTGCTTGAGATAATCGAGATAAACCGCAATTAAAATAACAATGCCCTGCACGATAAACTGCCAGGAAGAATCAATGCCTAAAAGGTTCATTCCGTTCTTTAAAACACCGATAACGATTGCCCCGATTACCGTTCCCGATATAGTTCCGCGCCCGCCGTTCATACTGGTTCCGCCCAGAACAACCGCAGAAATCGCATCCATCTCCGCACTCTCTCCAAGAGTCATGGTAGCCGTAAAGGTACGGCCTACGGTAAGAATTCCCGCCAGAGAAGCTAACAGCGAACAGTAGATAAATACAAAGAAGGTAACTTTTTTTACCCGGATTCCCGAGTACTGTGCAGCCTGTTTATTCCCTCCAACTGCATAGATATGACGACCCATCTGGGTTCGATTTAAAATAAAAGAAGATACCGCAACGACAGCAATAATACAAAACAACTGAATCGGAATGCCGAAAATACTTCCCATTCCCCAGAACATATACTGATCATTTAAGACGGAAATCGTCTGCGCCTTTGTATAAATTCTGGCAATTCCCCGCCCAATATTCATCATAGCCAGGGTAACGATAAATGCCGGAATATTCGTAGAAGAAATAATCCATGCATTCACCGCGCCGAGAAGCATACCGACAAGAACACCGCCCAAAATCCCCACATACACCGGCATCCCGTTCCAGGTAATCAAGCCCGCGCTGATACACCCCGAAACAGCAATCACCGAACCTACGGAAAGATCAATTCCCGACAAAAGAATAACATAAGTCATACCGCAGGCTAAAAATAAATTAATGGTAACCTGACGAACCACATTAAAAAAATTTGTCACCGTTGCAAACGATGTGGTCATAACACTTAGCACCGCACAGAGAATCAAAAGCCCTGCTAAAATTCCCATATGCGATTTAAACATCTGAATCATTCCTGATTCTTTCCATGTTTTCTTTTCCATTTTATCCTCCAATCCATGCATATTTTCTTCTATTCTGTGCACATTTCACATCCTGTTCTGCCCTTTGCATACAGACAATTATGCGTAAAACAGACGCCGCTTACAGTTCTTTTGTTGCATAGGACAGAATGGTTTCCTGGTCAAATTCATCGCGTTTCAGCACACCTGCCGTATGCCCCTGATTCATCACGACAATCCTGTCGCACATATTGATTAATTCCGGCATTTCCGAAGAAATAAACAAAATAGAAAAGCCTTTTTCCGTTAAAGCATCCATTAAATGATAAATATCTGATTTTGTTTTTACATCAATTCCACGGGTCGGCTCGTCCAAAATTAAAATCTTTTTCGTAACCAATAACCACCGGCTGATGATTATTTTCTGCTGATTTCCTCCGCTTAAATTCTGAATTTCCTGTTCCATTCCGGCGTATTTCGTCTGCATTACGCCATCGACAAATTCGCGGGCAAGTTCTAGTTCCTTCTTTTTCTGATATCTGCCGCCCTTTAAGAAACGATCCAGCACCTCTATCGTCGTATTAAAACGGATTCCCTGAATCGGGAAGATTCCAGACTGCTTCCTGTCTTCCGGCACAAAACCAATTCCGGCCTCCATCGCATCTTTAACACAATGGATGTCCACCGCTTTACCCTCAACATAAATCTCTCCCCTGTCCTTTTTTCGCAGGCCAAAAATACAGCTCATCGCCTCGCTCCGCCCCGAACCAACCAGACCGGAAAAGCCAAGGATTTCTCCTTTTTTCAGTTCAAAACTTACATCTCGTACTTCTTTTCCTGATGCAAGATGCTCGACCTTCAGGATAATTTCCTGCGTGGAATGATTGTGCTTATCGTAGAGATTCCCCAATTCTCTTCCCACCATGGCAGCAACCCATTCCTCATGCGTAGTCTTTTTGGCATCCACCGTAGCTATATATTCTCCATCCCGCATAATCGTAATCCGATCCGCGATAATATCCAATTCCGCCATGCGGTGACTGATATAAATAATACCGACTCCCTTTTTCTTTAATTGTTCAATCGAAGCAAACAGAGCATCCACTTCGCTGTCCGTTAAGGAAGAGGTCGGCTCGTCCATAACGATGATTTTTGCCCCAAACGAAATAGCCCGGATAATTTCCACCATCTGCTGCTGGGCGATATTTAACTCACCAAGTACCTGCCTTGGGCTTATCTTCAAGCCCATTGCCTGAATAAATTCTGCCGCCTGCCGGTTCATTTTATCCCGATCAATCATTCCTGCCCTTGTGCGTGGTTCCTGACCAAGAAAAATATTTTCGGCAACCGTCATGTAGGGAATCAGCATTAATTCCTGATGAATAATACGAATCCCATGCTGCTTTGCACTTTCTACATCCGTGATATCCGCTTCCTTTCCCTCGACAAAAATCTGCCCCTTATCTCTGGTATACACACCGCCGAGAATTTTAATCAGCGTCGATTTTCCTGCACCATTTTCACCCAAAAGCGCATGGACTTCTCCGGCTTCCAGCTCCAGATGATTGTCCTTTAATACCTGCACGCCGGAAAATGATTTGCAGATATTTTTCATTTCCAGTAAGTGTGCCATCCCTGCCCTCCCACCTTTCCTGATTCTCTCTATTTTTTGCGTGTTCTGCAGCATTTTATGGTTCTTTCCTCTGATTTTGCGCATAAAAAGAGGGCTGATTCACAAATCTGTGTTCAGCCCCCTCACGTTTACTGCCAGTCAGCGTTCAGGTATTCTTCAATATTGGAGAAATCAATAGAGAACGCCGGAACATCAATCTGAAAACTTTCCAGTTCCTTTCCCTCCAATATCGCAACTGCCGCCTGATAGCATTCTTTTCCAATGGAAATCGGGGACTGGGCTGCAGTCATTCGGTAAATCCCTTTCTTGGAAATCGCCTGTTTCGCCTCCGGTGCTCCATCCACGCCATAAATATAAGCTTCCTTTCCTGCCGTTGTCATCGCGGCAAACGCACCCATGCCAGCCTGATCATTAATGGAAAATACAGCCGCAATATCCGGATGAGCCTGGATAATATCACTGGTAATATTCTGTCCCTTTTCTACGGTTCCTTCTGCGTCAAAGGTTGCCGCAACCTCAAATTTATCCGAAATCGTGTCCATAAAACCTTTTTCCCGATCATTGCAGGCGTTATTCGCCGGGTAATTTAATATGGCTATTTTTCCGCCGTCTGGCAGATCCGACATCATTGCCTGTGCACAAAGCTGTCCCGCCAGATAATTATCCGTTGCCACATAAGCATCCACTAAATCCAGATTGGACACGGAAGAATCAAAATTAATCACGGGAATCCCTGCGGCGTCAAGTTTTTGAAGCGCCGGTTCTATCGCATCCTTATCTACTGGGTTTAAAAACACTGCCTTTACTCCCTGAGCAATAAAGTCCTCAATAATCTGAATCTGCTTGGTGGCGTCCTGCTGTGCATCGACAACTACTGTTTTGCTTCCCGCTGCCGCAGCTTCTTTGGTGATAGAATCTGCAACCGTCTTAAAAAAGTCCGATTCACACCAGTACGTAATCCCATAAACATTCCCGCTTACTGCCGCAGAGCCGCCTTCTGCCTGCTCTTTTCCTGTGCTTTCGCTCTGCGCGTTTTCTGCACCGTCTGCCGTAGACGCTGAAGTATTCGCTGCGCCTGTCTGTGCCGGTGTTTGCTCGGTATTTGCTGCCTGTCCGCAGCCAGCCAGTACGCTAAAACTTAATGCCGTAATCATTGCTATCGTCCCTGCTTTTTTCAAAATATTCATATCCTGTTCTCCTTTTTCTTTATTTTTCTGCTTTTTTCTGGATTTCTTTTTATTTTCCTTACCCAGTATCTCTTCATGCTTTATCTTTAAGTTGCTTTTTATCTATGAACTGAAAATGCCCGGCCGCAGCATAAATTCAGAACCATACAAATATAATTTTCAGGTTCAAACTTTTCAGAACCAAACTTTTCGGATTCTAACTTTTCGGATTCTAACTTTTCGGATTCTAACTTTTCGGATTCTAACTTTTCAGGTCTAAATTTTTCAGACTCAAACACTGCTGTTCAAAACGTTATTCTTCCTCTGCTGTTTTATTCACAAAAGGCTAATTCGTACAAACTGTCCTTTAATGCTTCGTAAATCTTTTGGTAAATCTGATGATAGTGCTGATAAATTTTCTCTTGCTGAATATCAGTTTCCGTTAATTGATCTTCCTGAATAAACTGCCTGCAGGCTTCCTTTACCCCCGGAAAAACACCTGCACTTACTCCGGCTAAAATAACCGCGCCAAACGCAGGTCCCTCTTCCTGCTTTAATGTCCTTACCGGGCATCCGTACAGGCTGGCTAAAATTTCACGCCAGACAGGGCTTTTGCTTCCCCCTCCGCACAGACGCATGGTGGTAACTTCAACACCGGTTTCTTTTAATAAATCATTGCAATCCGCAAGGCAGTAGCCCACCCCTTCCATAATCGCCCGGAGCATATGCGCCTGATCATGGATAATATTGAGTCCAACAAAGCTTCCCCGATACCATGCACGCATATGCGGCGTTCGTTCGCCCATCAGAAAGGGCAGATAAATCAGCCGGCTGCTCCCCGGCGGAACATCCTTTATTTTCGTATTAAGCAGTTCAAAAAAATCCATGTCCTTTTCCCTGGCTTGCATCATTAAATTCTGACAGAATTTTTCCTTAAACCACTCAACCGACAGTCCGGCAGACTGAGGTCCGCCCATGGTGTGCCAGCATCCTGGAACCGCACAGCAGCAAAGATGCAGCCCGCCTTCCGGCACTTCCTTATAGTGATCCAGATGACTGTAAACAATGGCTGACGTTCCTATCGTTGTAAATGCCTGTCCCTCCTCGACAATCCCAGTTCCAAGGGCTGCAGCTGCATTATCGCTTGCCCCGGCGGCCACCACGCATTGCTCAGAAATCCCCCATTCCCGGGCAATTTGGGGGAGTACACAGCCCACAGGTTCCCAGGATTCATAAAGTTCCCCTAACAGACTGCGGTCAATCTCCAGGCAGTGCAGAACCTTTTCTGACCAGCACCTGTTTTTTACATCCATAAGCTGCATTCCTGAAGCGTCCGATACATCCGCGGCGTATTTTCCGGTTATTATCCAACGGATATAATCCTTGGGCAGAAGAATATGCCTGCAGCGCTGATAAAGCTCGGGTTCATGCTTTTTTACCCACAGAATTTTCGCCGCTGTCCATCCGGCAATCGGCGGATTTCCGGTAATGCTCAGCCAGTCTTTCATCGAAAGGAGATTCTGCATCTTTTCGGTTTCTTCTCCTGCCCGCTGATCGCACCAGATAATCGAATCCCGGATAACTTCTCCCTGCTCATCCAGCATCACCAGCCCGTGCATCTGCCCTGATAAACCAATTCCCCGAACCTTATGTCCGTCAATCCGAGCTTTTTTTATCACGTCCTTCACGGTAAATAAAACCGCCCGCTTCCAGTCCTCAGGATTCTGCTCTGCCCATCCGTTATTGACTTCCTTTAGCGGATAAGCACAGGAAGAAGAAGATAAAATCTGTCCGTTTTCATCGGCTAAAATCGTCTTTGTCGCACTTGTTCCCAAATCAATTCCAATGAGATAATCCATCCCTTACCTCCTTCTATCCAGACTCTTTCTATAACATAATTATCATCTGCCTTATCTATCTTATTTCATCCATCTTACCTTACCTTTTTCTGCCATGCTGCACCATTTCCCTCATCCTTTGAATATTCTTCTCCAAATTTCCATGAAATAATGCTTTTCCCGAAACAATAATATCTGCACCAGCATCAACAACCTCTTCTACATTATCAAAGCCAATATTTCCGTCGGTTTCTATCGGCTTTTCCATCCTGTAGTCCTCAAGCATCTTGCGGATATTTCGGATTTTCTTCAGTGAAGCCGGAATAAACATTTCCCCTTCCCGTCCGGGATATACGGTCATCACATGAACAATATCTGCTGCCTGCAAAACTTCTTTGGTCAGCATCCCTTCATCACTTTCAGGATTTAGGGCAATTCCCGCCTTCATCCCGCAGTACCGGATTTCCTCTAACGTTTCCCTGACCTGCTCACAGGCTTCAATATGAACCGTGACGTGATCTGCACCAGCCTCCTTAAGCTGCGGGATAAACCGTATTGGCTCACAAACCATCATATGAACATCAAAAATAAGGTTTGTGCTGTCCCGAAGGCCCCGAATCATTTTTATTCCAAAGGAAAGATTCGGGACAAAATTCCCATCCATAATATCAAGATGAACATACTCCGCACCCGCTCTTTCTATCCTTAATAATTCCCTTCCCAACTGCCGGTAATCTGCTTCTAATAATGATGGTGCAATCCCGCACATACCGTTTCCTCCATAATCCTGTTCACCTGTCCTCTCTTATCATTTTACCTCTTAATTCAGCATTTATTTAGTTCATGTTTAACACATATTTGATTCTTACTTAACACTTATTGGGCACTTGTTTCATTCATCGGGCACTTGTTTCATTCGTATTTACATCTTATTGCTGTCAATCGCCCTCTGTATTTTTTTTAGCTGATTCTTGTAATTTTTATCCATACGTGTTGTGTATCCCAAATATAATGCATCCAGAATAAACTGATCCGATACACGTCTTGTAACCTTATCCCGTCCTACAGTAAGATCATTTACGGCAATAAATAAACGGATATCGGTGTATTTCAGTAAAGGCGATTTATTCATCTTGGTAATACTGATGGTAGTCGCCCCGGACTGCTTGGCCAGACGCATGGCTTCCACCACATTTTTGGAGCGGCCCTCATAGGAAACAGCAATCGCCACATCCTTTTCCGTCAGGTTCCCGGCAGTCATCATCTGCAGCATAACATCACTGTGCGCTGAACTGTTAATTCCCAAACGCCCGAACTTCATCTGGGCAAGCAGACATACCGCATAAGCATCTCCCACACCGAAAAAATGTATTTCCCGCGCCTTCAACAATGCTTCCAGTGCCTTCTCATAGGCGTCGCCTGCCAGCACCAGGGTATCGCTTAACGTCTGCACATTGCTCTGGTAGACCTTTTTTAAGATGGTTTTCATATCGTCCGTTACTTCAATACATTCCGACTGAATTCCATTCCCCTCTGCAATTGCCCGGATAAAATCTTCTTTCAGCGCCGTATAGCCCTCATACCCCATCCGCTTGCAAAACCGTATGATCGATGCCTCGCTGCTGCCGGACTCCCGGGAAATTTCCGCCAGTGTCATATGCGTGATTGCTTCTGGATTTTCCAGCAAAGCTTCGGCAATAACCTTTTCCGCCCTGGGCAGAGATGGAAGTAAAAACCGTATTTTAACAAATAACTCATTCATCTTTTTCTCCGTGTACTTCATATTTTGATTTCTTTTTTGAAGTAATTTATTGATTTAACTATAACATTGCTACTATATGAAGTAAATATCTCACCATATTTTCAGCAAAATTTCCCATATAATTGCCTATTTTTTAAGTATTTTCCATAAGAATTATGCAAATTGCATATGATTTAATCAAATCTTACTTCATTTTGTATTTTAAATTAATTATTTTACTTCATTTTTATTTTTATTATTGATAATATTATCCACATTTTTCCAAATTATGCTTTGTAAATCTTTCATCCTGCAAAAAAGAAAAGACATTCCGCCCAAACAGACAAAATGCCCTATCTTCTTTATTTACTTCCATATTTATTTGTATTTTTCTTTTTATCTATTTTAACTCCCAGGCTTTTTAAGTATACTATGGTATAAAAACCCTGTTCATGATCAAAAATTTGCGATATAATTAATAAAAACAGATAAAAAATAGATAAAAATTACTATTCAGATTTACATAAATACATAAAAAGGAGAAAATAACACTTACAAAAAATCAACCATATTTACAAAGTCAGCCATATTTACAAAATCAACCAAATTTAAGAAAGCAGGAAAATTATGTTTACAGCAGAACAGATACACGCCCTGAATGAACTGGAAATGAATGTTTACACGTACATTATGCAGCATATCGGCAGTATCCCCTATATGCGCATCCGGGAGCTTGCAGAAGAAGCGCATGTTTCCACAACAACCATTTTACATTTCTGTAAAAAAATGGGCTGCGGCGGTTACAGCGAATTTAAATGGCGCCTCAAAGAATTATCCGGACAGAAAAAGATTGAAAAAGTGACCGAAAATCAGGCGGAAATAAAGGAGTTTTTCAACCAGATAGAAGCCGGAAACTATGAACAAAAACTGGAAACTGCCGCTGCTATGATTGCCTGTTCGGATCGCGTGTGTATGGTTGGCATGGGAAATTCCGGGAGTATCGGAGAGTATGCGGCAAGATGCTTTACCAATCTTGGAAAATTCACTCTTTTTGTATCTGACCCGTTTTACCCGATGAGCCAAATCGAAGCCGCTGCCACGGTTGTTATTGTATTGTCTGTATCGGGATCTACCGATCAAATCATACGGCTGGTCAATCAGCTAAAACAGACAAAGTGCAGAATTATCAGCATTACCGGAACAGAAAACTGTACAGTTGCCAAATTATCGGACTTAAACATTGCTTATGGAATTACAATGCATCGAAATGAGGATCGCGTGGACTTCACTTCCCAGATTCCTGCGGTGTGTTTAATTGAAACCCTTGGGCGGCGGATTAGAAACCGTCTGGTCGAATAATCTTTTTGTTTGTTTTTAATGAAAAAACCTGTTTTTTTCAAGGGCAAATCGGATGACATCTCTAAAAAGCATTGCTATACTAATGAAAAAAAACGGGAAAACCAACAAGTGCCTGGTTCATCTCCTGCATCCGATGCACCTGTTGGCGAATACCGGGAAAGAGAAGGTTATTCGTATGGCTCAAACCAAAATAAGAGATTACGCAAAACTGGCCCGAGATATCCGTGATACTCTTGGAGAGGCGAATATTGTAAGTGCCGCGCACTGCGCAACCAGACTCCGTCTGGTATTGAAGGAAACACCTTCTGCAGAAACAACGAAAAAAATTTCAGAAATGCCTGCCGTAATCCAGGTCGTAGAAAAAGGCGGGCAGTACCAGATTGTTATCGGCACACATGCAAAAGATGTTTATGAAGAACTGTCTGGGATTTTATCCCTGGACGAAAATACTGCTCCGGTTAAACAGGGAATTATTGCAGGAATTATTGCAACCATGTCCGCCGTATTTGCCCCGTTTGTCTATATTCTGGCAGCCGCCGGCTTACTGCAGGGTGCATTGATTATCCTCAATCAGTTTGCCCCTTCATTCTCGCAGTCAGGAACCTATGAAGTATTAAACTTTATTTCATGGACGCCGTTTACTTTCCTGCCGGTCATTATTGCGGTAACTGCCGCAAAGCATTTTAAGTGCAACACTTACATTGCCATGTGGTGCTGTCTTGCTCTGGTCAACAGTGACTGGGGAAGCATTGCGGCACGGATCGCCGACGGAGAACAGATTAAATTCCTGCTGTTTTCCATGGCGCGGACGACCTACACTTCAACCGTACTGCCGCCGTTATTCCTCGTCCTTCTTTTATCTTATCTGGAACATTTCCTAGATGATCGCCTTCCAGATGTATTTAAAGCATTGCTCACCCCGTTAATTTGTACAGTCATCATGGTACCCGCGACAATTCTTGTCGTTGGACCTTTGTCGGATATGGCCGCAAATGGCATTGCCAACGCCTATAATTATCTCTACCACACTGTTCCGGTTCTGGCTGCCCTGCTTGTCGGCGGTATCTGGGAAGTCTTTGTTATCTTTGGCGTACACTGGGGTGTTACCCCGATGAATATGGCAAACTTTGCCAACAACGGCTGTGATTCCTTCCAGGCGTTCCAGACCTGTGCAGTTATTGCCCAGGCAGCTGCCTGTTTTGGGGTATTTCTTAAAACCAGAAATAAAGAAATGAAAAAAGTTTCTTTCTCCTCCGGCCTGACAGGAATTTTCGGAATTACGGAACCGGCTATCTATGGTGTTACCCTGCGCCTGAAAAAACCGTTTATCTGCGGATGTATCGGAGGTGCAGTCGGTGCCGTGATTCTGGCGTTTAGCCACACCATGTACTACGCTTATGCCGGACTGCCGGGCCTCCTGACTTCCGTCAATGCAATAAGCCCGGAAAATCCCGCATCGTTTCGCGGAATGATGCTCGGTGTATTGGTTACGATTATTGTTACGATTATCCTTGTGCAGATCATTGGCTGCGATGAAAAAGAAACCGCACCAGATCATTCCCAGGAAAATTCTGCTGCCGCAAACACAGAAGGAAACAAAGAAAGTATTGTTTATGCCCCGTTAAACGGCGAAGCAAAGGCTCTTTTGCAGGTCAATGACCCGACGTTTTCGCAGGGAATATTAGGACAGGGCGCAGCAATTCTTCCATCCGAAGGCAGGGTTTATGCCCCATTTGACGGAAATGTTCTTCTTGTCTTTGAAACCGGCCATGCCCTCTGCCTGAAAAATGACGCCGGAGTTGAACTGATTATCCATGTGGGATTAGATACCGTCACCCTTAAAGGAAAGTATTTCACCCCGCAGGTAAAAGCTGGTGATCGCGTAAAGAAAGGCGATCTTCTGCTGGAATTTGACCTTGAAGCGATTAAAGCCGAAGGCTTCGATCCAATTACTCCCGTGATTGTAACCAATATGGATCAATTTAAGCAGGTTACACCTGTCCTGGAATCCGGTCAATCCAACAAGGGCATAGAATTTTTACATGTACATGCATAAATGGTTCATCGCTCTGTACAGCATTCTGCATAAACACGAAGAGCACTTGCAGCTGAGGGGACTTTTTCATAAATGATGGAGGAATAATTATGCTTTCAAACGATTTTCTCTGGGGCGGAGCAGTTGCCGCACATCAATTAGAAGGCGCATGGCAGGAGGACGGACGTGGGACAAGCGTCAGTGATGTCCTGACTGCCGGAGCAAATAACATCCCGCGCCGTATTACCGATGGGGTTATCGAAGGGGAGCGATACCCCAACCATGAAGGAATTGATTTTTACCATACCTATAAAGAAGATATTAAACTTTTTGCCGAACTGGGATTTAAGTGTTTCCGCACTTCGATTTCATGGAGCCGGATTTTCCCAAAAGGCGATGAAACCGAGCCTAATGAAGCCGGACTTTTATTTTATGATCGTCTGTTTGATGAACTGCTTCACTACGGCATCCAGCCGATTGTTACACTCAGTCACTTTGAAATGCCGTACCATCTGGCCAAAGAATACGGCGGCTGGACCAATCGAAAGCTGATTGACTTTTTTGTCCGCTATGCCGTAACGGTGATGACCCGCTATAAGAATAAGGTCAAGTATTGGATGACTTTTAATGAGATCAACAACCAGACCAATACATCTGTAGATATCTACGGATGGACGAACTCCGGTATTCGTTTTTCACAGATGGACAATCCCAAAAAAGCACTATACCAGGCTGTCCACCATGAACTGGTTGCCTCTGCCACTGTCGTGGAAAAAGGCCATGCCATTAACCCGGAATTTAAAATCGGCTGTATGTGCGCATTCGTGCCATTCTATCCGTATTCCTGTAACCCTGATGATATTATGATGGCATTAGAGTCCATGCATGAACGGTTTTATTTCACAGATGTCCACTGCCGGGGGCATTACAGCGCTTATGCGAAAAAACTATGGGAGCGTGAAGGAAATACCCCCATTATGGAACCTGGCGACGAAGATATCCTGGCCAGAGGAAAGGTAGATTACCTTGGCTTTAGCTATTATATGTCCAATGCCGTAAAAGCAGATATCCATAATGCAGAAACCACCGGAGATGGGGGGAACGAACACTCCATACGAAACCCCTATGTGCAGGCTTCCGAATGGGGATGGCAGATTGACCCGGTGGGACTGCGCTATTCTCTGGCTGTTCTATACGAACGCTACGAACTGCCTCTGTTCATCGTAGAAAACGGCTTCGGCGCATTCGATGTATTAGAAGCGGATTGCACCTGCGATGACAGTTACCGCATCGACTACCTCCGGGCGCATATTTCCGAAATGAAAAAAGCAGTGGATTTATACGGTGTGGATCTGATGGGCTACACTCCCTGGGGCTGTATCGACGTTGTATCCTTTAATACCGGCGAACTGCGTAAACGCTATGGATTTATTTATGTAGATAAAAATGATGACGGAAGCGGAAGTCAAAAACGCTATAAGAAAAAATCATTTGGCTGGTATCAGCAGGTTATTGCAAGCAACGGTGAAATACTCTAACCGATGATTCTGCCCGAACATTAACTGCAAAAAAGCCCAAAGCACATCCATATCTGCGGATAGATGGTTTGTGTGCTTTGGGCTTTTTTCTTTCCCAGCTCCGCAAAACTGGAGATTCTGTTTCCACTGCTTTACGCCCTTCCCACACTTCCGCACACTTCTATCTTCCCCATCACATACTGCTTAACTTTTTCTCTGCCCTGCTTATTGCTACATTATCGTGAACTGCCCACCGTTTAAAGCCAGTGAGATTGCGGCAGCCTTATTTCAAGATTAATGCAACGATGTACTAGGATCTCCCCTAATGCAACTACATCATACATGTTTCGCGCTCTCCTTTCTTTCCTGGATTTCCTGCACGATTTTATTATAAGCTTTCCTGTTCAGGCGATAAAAATATAAAACTCCTGCGGTAACAATCCATAAGATACCCGGAACGGTAGTAAATGAATGTTTCATGACTGCCAGTACAGCAGAATTCTGCTGCTGGTTTGCCATATATCCCAGGCTACCTAAAACTCCCGCCAAAACAGAAGTTCCGATTGCCATCCCGATCTTATTCCCCAGAGAAATAAATGCATACTGAAATCCGTCATTGCGCAGTCCGGTCTTCCATTCCCCATACTCCACACAATCCGGTACGATTGCATAAATCGCTGTATTAAACCCGGAAAAGAAAAACTGTGTCAGACACGAAAACAGGTAAAAAGGAACCGGTGAACCTGCCGCTGTAAAAAAATACATGCAAAACATGCTGATCCCGGTAAGCAATGCAAAAATAGATGCCGAACGCCCCTTATTATTGGTCATCCGAAATACAACCGGAAAACAGGCAGCACCGATAATGGAAGGAATGATAATAAAAAGAGAATATGTACTGAACAATGCCTGGTTTCCTTCTACATAAGTAAAATAATAGAGTGCATCCGCATTTCTCCCATAAAGCGTTACCCCAAACAAAAACTGCCCTGCCACAGCAATCATATACGGCTTATTCTTCGCAACAGAACTCAGCTGCACCTTCAGGGAAATTTTTTCCTTCTCCGGGACTTTTACAACTTCCTTTGTTTTCGCAAAACAGAAAATATGACAGGCAGCAAAAATACATCCATAAACAACAGCAACCAAAAGATATCCCTGCCGGTCATTTCCACGCCCCAGCGCTGCAATAAAAGGAACCGTTATGATATTGATAATCCCGATTGCAATCATTGCGCTGACCGAGCGGAAAGTATTAATTTTCGCCCGCTCTTCTATATTCTGTGTCATCGCGCCGCAAAGTGTCCCATAAGGGATATTTACACAGGTATAGCCTAATACTAAAATACAATAAGTAACCGCCATATAGATAATCTTTACGGTAGACGACCAGTTAGGATGCGCCCAGAATGTCAGCATCAGCACAACCGCGGTAAGCGGCGCGGCAACTAAAAGCCAGGGGCGGTATCTTCCCCACCTTGTATTCGTCTTATCCGTCAGACCTCCAATTATCGGGTCATTAATTGCATCCCAGAACCGAGAAAACAGCATTAATCCCGCAACTGCCCCCATTCCAATTCCAAAAACATCGGTGTAAAAAATCATCAGGAAATTCCCGACAAACATCCAGCTGAAATTACACCCTACATCACCCATACCATAGGCAATCTTACTGATCAGCGGCACTTTTACATCTGTATTTTTCTGTTCCATTGCCATCCTCCATTCCGAAAATCAATCGTTTTACCTTCCTTGGCATCCATTATGGCTATCTAGCTTTTCACAAGGCATACGCCCCCGAAAAAGAATTCTCTGTAAACCTTCATAGGCACAGCATTAAGCTCCTTTTGTCCTCTTATTCTGCAATACGAATAACTGCCTTCACAATATCCGCTTTATTATTGACGCTGTGATCCATCGCGTTCTGCACATCGTCAAGATCAAACACATCCGTCACGATTCCCTTCAGATTTACTTTTCCAGCAGCAACTGCATCGATTGCCATCGGATAAATATGGCGGTAGCGGAATACGGTTTTAAATGTCAGTTCCTTATCTAACGCAAGGCTCATAGGAAGCGTCATTTCACCGCTCTTACTGTATCCAACCAGGACAATGGCTGCTCCCTTTTTGGTCATATGGATGGTCTGGACTGCGGTTATCTGTGTGCCTGCCGTTTCCACCGCAAGATCACAGCCCCTTCCATCCGTCAGCTTTTTCACTTCTTCCACTGCATCGGTCTGACTTGCATTAATCACTCCATCTGCGCCCAGTTCCAACGCCTTCTGAAGCCGTTTTTCCATAATATCTACCACAAACACCCTGGATACTCCCATAGCTTTTAATGCCATCATTGTCACAAGGCCGATACACCCTGCGCCCATAACCACGGCTGTCTGGCCTGCCTTTGCCCCTCCCTGTATTGCGGCATGGAAGCCTACCGCCAAAGGTTCAATCAAAGCCCCTTCCATCGTACTCACATTATCCGGCAGTTTAAAGCAGAGAGCCGCTTCATGTGCCACATACTCCTGGAATACCCCATCCACCGGAGGCGTTGCAAAAAATACAACATCCGGGCAGAGATTGTAATTTCCCGTTTTACAAAACTCGCAGTGTCCGCAGGTTTTTCCCGGCTCCAAGGCAACCCGGTCACCAACGTTCAGATGCTTCACATCTTTTCCTACCTCCACTACTGTACCGCCAGGCTCATGCCCCAGCACGAAGGGCGGCTTTACCACATAGTCGCCGATTGCCCCCGTTTCATAATAATGCAGGTCGCTGCCGCAGATGCCGACATACTCTAATTTCACAAGAACCTCATTGTCCTTCGGCACAGGAATCGGTCTTTCCTCAAATCCCATTTTGCCAATCCCCAGCATAACTGCAGTCTTCATTGTTCCTTTCATTGATAAGTTCCTCCTTTATTTAATGTTTTATTTTATATTTTATTTAATACTTTATTAAACAGTTTTATTATGTTTTAAATTATAAGAAGACAATAGCTTTTTGTCAATACAAAATGAAAAAACATATGATTTTCGTTATTTTACTCAAAAAAATTGTATTGTTTTTGGTGGTTTTTAACAAAAAAAAAGAGATTCCATCTCTGAAATCTCTCAAACAACAACATTAAACTATCCTTATACCTGTTCGATAAACCGCTCGATAACATCGAAAGCTGCCCCCAGTGCAGCCGCCCCTGTCTTGTGACGGCACGTTCGGATAAAGGAGCCATCTTCTGCAAATGTATTTCTTCCGGATACTTTCTCCCGGATATCCTGAATAAATCCGCCCATGCAGCTCCCTATATAGCCCCCCAGGACAACATCGCAGTCCAGAACCATATGGAGATTATTCACTGCTATCGCCAGGTAAGACGTATACTCTTCCCAAAGGCAGACTGCTTTCTGTTCTCCCTGCTTCAGCCGTTCAAAAAAATCTTCTACTCTTCCATCGGTAAGACACTTGGCGGAACAGTACGCATCCAGGCATCCATATTTTCCACAGTAACAGGCTTTCCCGTCAGGGACAATCGTCATATGGCCTACTTCCCCACAACGAAAATTTATGCCCTGTTCCAGGCTTCCATTGCGATAAACCGCTCCCCCTACCGTATTGCTTAAGGACAGATAAAAAAAACGATTCCTGTCTTCCGACTTGATTCCTTCCGCATAGGCCCCTGCATTTGCGTCATTTAAAAAATAGCACGGATAAGAAAAGAAACGGCTTATCGAATCAAACGGAGCAGCTTCCACTCCAAGGATGTGAGAATCAGCAATCATCTCCTTTTCCAGATCGATAATACCGGGGAAGGATATTCCAATGCCCAGGATTTTATCCCTTACAGCCCTGCTTTCCTCCAGAAAATGTTCCAGTTCCTCATTGACTTCACGGCAATAGTCATCCCCCAAGGCATAGGGCTTATAAATTCGCACATAGTTTACTATTTCGCCGGTAAGGTTGGAAAGCAGCATACTGACATGATTTTTTGTAATGTCCAGCCCAATGGCCTGCTTTGCATTTGCTGCCACGGACAATGCTTTTGCTCTCCTTCCCCCGGTTGACTGGAATTCCCCGCTTTCCTCCACCAACCCCTGTCCCATCAGTTCTTTTGTGATCTGTGTCACGGTCGGCAGACTCATCTGGGTAGCAAAAGATATATCTGGGTTCGACACGGTTCCGGTTTCACAAATATAACGAAAAACGCGGTTCCGGTTTCTTTTTTTTACTTCTATATTGGTTTCTTTTTTCTTCTCCATCTCTCCTCCTATACTTAATTAAAGTATTTATTTTAGTATAGCATTCGGATTTCCAAAAAGCAACAACTTACATTTTAGTCAATACAAAATTGAAGCATACAACATCCCAGTCAATAGCACGAGATGCCATATGCTTCTTTCAACTCCTGATTAATATTCATACTTAGGAACCAAAATCGGAAGAAGTCCCTTCATCAGCCCATAAGCATATCCCAGATCCAGTCCATAAATTCATCATCCGTCATCCCGTCGGTGTTCCCGTTCCAGGAGTCATTCCCTGAAGATTCCGTCTGGGAAGAAGTTTTTTTCACCGGCGCTGAAAAATCATCATACACCTTGGAAAAGATATATTTATCCGCCAGCTGCGCCGTCGTTCCGCCAAAACGGATGTACATAATCGCCCCGCCCCGGCTCTTAGCGATATTGTCATCGACCTGCGGGTCAAAAATATAGGTCACGCCGCCCCAGTCCAGCTGACACCAGGCATGTCCGGTAAATCCGCCGCCGGATCTGTGCGTAGAACCCATCGCTGTATACACCGGAACGCCAATCTTTCTTGCCATCACTGCAAATGCCGCGGAATAATCATCGCAGACCCCCACACCCTCGGTCAGCAGAGCATAAGCCATATTATAACTTCCGCCGAATGCTGAATTCTGTGCATAGTCCGTATGTACGATCAGGTAATCGTAGCAGGCTTTCAGCTTATCATGGGTATCCATATCCGGCGTAATAATCTGGGCAAAGATCTGGTCTAACAATGCATCCAGTTCCGGATGACCTGTCGTTTCCTGCGGATAAAGCGGAATGGAATCCACCACCCGGCGAAGTCCCCGGTAATAGACGTCGCCCTTGTTGCTTGGCAGGCTCATCACTGGCTGCATATACACGCCGTCTGCATCTACCCGCTGTCCGTCCGGCGTAGTTGTATTGGAAAGCATGTAACCAAATTCATTAAAAAAATACATCTTGCCGTCCACATCCGTAAACCAGCCGTTTTTCTGGAAACTCCCGTCGTCGTTTTGATAAACCCAGCCGTTGGCATCCTGCATCCACTGTCCGGCAAAAACGGACATACAACAGCCGGCAGAAAGTGCTGCCGAAATCAGCAGGGCTTTCGCTGCCATTCCTCTGGTGGATTTCCTGGTTTTTCTGACTTTCATAACTTCTGGCCTTTGTTTTTGATTTTTCATTCTCATTTCTCCTTTTTCTTTTTTATGCTTTGAATCGCTGACGCATGGAATTTCCACAAGAACGATAAAAAGCAATTTAACAAATGAATTATAACATAAAAAACCTGTCCATGATCAAAAATTTGCGCTATAATGAATAAAAATCGAAAAAGAATAAATAAAAATTACAAAATCAAATTCACAGAAATATATAAAAAGGTGAAAAATGGAAAAACAAACTTATTTTCAGACCGCTCTGGCAAATTTTACCTTCGATGTAGCCAGCGGCGGAGCGATACGACATTTGGCAGATTTAGACTATACGGCGGCACAGATCATGAAGCGGCTGGATTTTCCCACGCCTTTTGACCGGGTTCAGCAGACCATTTGGGAACATTTTTTACAGACCGGTGTTTTGCGCTTTGAAGAACCCGGAAAAGCTGTGCCTAAAGATACCTATGAATATATCACCGAGTACGACGCCTATGGCAGAAAAAGTTTCCGGCAGGTTGCTGTCCATTCTATAAAAGAACCGGAAATCGTCTGGAACGAGCAAACATTTCCCCGGCAGAACGGCATAAACTTAGCCGCTTATCTGGCGGAAAAATGTGCCGAAAACGGCGAAGAAACCGCCTATATTTCCTGTGATTTTGGTCTGAAAAGCCGCAGGGAACCTGCAAATTATGAGAAAATGTTAAATCTTCTGGAAGAATCTGACCGCGAATACCTGCTTGGACTTTTGTGGGAAAGAAGGCTTATCTATCACCGTTTAAACCGCAGGATGCGAAAGATCGCGGATGCACTCTACCGGCATAAAGTCTTTACCGGAAACTGCTATTTTATGAACTTAAAAGAAAAGCTTATCCTGCGCTAACAAACAGATCCTCCCCGCAGATAATCCTGCCGCTGTTTTTCTTTACCGTCAGCCTCTATCCATCCCATCTTTACAAGCGCCGCATAAATCCCGTCATGCTCATTATCCTTTGTCTGCGTGGGAATCCGCTTTTTCAGTTCTTCCGGCGCATTTCCCATCAGAATACCGCTTCCCACCGCTTCCAGCATCTCCACATCATTATAATTATCGCCAAAGGCAGCAGCATTTGATAAGGGGATATCCCAAAGCGAGCACAGGGTTCTCACCGCCGTTTCCTTCGTTATCCCGCTTTCCATAATTTCCAGCAGAATATCCGAGGATTTTGCGATAGAATACTGCGGAAAATTTTCTTTTAACTCGTTTTCAATCTCCCCTATTTTTCCAGGTGCACAGATGCACAAAATCTTATTGATCTCATCATTCGCCGCTGAATCCACCGTTCCCTGCACCGCCTGCGCCTTGACTTCGTTTTCTTCATAAATAATTCTTGGGTCGCTCTTATCCTTTACGATCCACTCATCCAGGGAATACACACACCAGCTTAAATCCATGCGGCGGTCTTCCATATACCCGAGAAGACGTTTCGCCTCCGCTTTCTTCATCCCTCTGTGGTACAGTACCTTCCGGTTTTCATCCAAAATCAACGCGCCGCTGTACGAAATAATCGGGCAGTTAAATCCGTATTCATTGAGAATCGGATAAATCCCCGAGGGACTTCTTGCCGAGGTAATGACAAACGGAATTCCCTTTTCCTTTAATGCCTTAATCGCCCGCTCCGTCAGCGGCGTAATTTCCTGCCTGGAATTCAGCAGAGTACCGTCTACATCACTGAAAACAATCCTTTTCATTTTGTTTCCCCGCCTCCCTATAGCAATCATTATCTCTGTTCGTTTGCCCTTCTGTATTCTTCAAATACATATAGTGCTACATTGATAATTTTATCCATCCACTCACTTCCTTTCCATTTTTTATACCAAAAGCAGATTACAAATCATTAATGCCTCTGCCCCACATCATTATACGTTTCACAAAACCTTGCAGAAAATGACGGTTTCCTTCCGCCGGCCAGAAGATGATGCACATCTCCTATGCGCTGTGCGCGGAACATGGAAATTCCCTGCTCCCGCTCCTCCGTTATTACTTCCGTCACGGAAGTCGGTGCCAAAACCGTTCCATGCCAGAGCGAAAAAGGAGATACATTCATCAGGTGAGAAAGAAGGACGCAGCTTAAACCAAAATGGCAAAAGAACGTAATGGTATCCGTACCCGCTCTCTCCACGCGATAAAGCATCCCGTCCCGAACATAGCCATAGCCGGAAAGCAGTTCATCCAAACTTGCAGTCACCTTATCATACAACGGAACGATATCGCTGTTTTTCGCCACCGCAGACTCCCGCCAGGCGTTTCTGTCCGTATATTCCGGGTGGGTCAAATAATAGGACGGCACCATATCCCAGACAATCCTTGGTATGTAAAGCCCATCTTTAATTTTAGTGTCAGGATAAGCCTTCTGCAGTTCTTCCAAACCGTTAATATCCAGCTTTGCCGGAAATTCCCGAAGCCAGTCCAGGGTCTTTGCCGAACGATTTAACCTTTTCAGGCTGTAAGACGCCGTTTCCTGCGCCCGGCCAAGTGGTGATACAAAGCAGTCCCCCATATGCAAATCTTCTGAAATTTCAGCAAGAAGCGCTGCCTCTTTTTTCCCGACTTCCGTAAGAGAATCATGTTCATAATCCGGATCTCCGTGACGTATCATTAATATTCTCATCTCTGTCCTCCATGATTTTCATTATGCTTAAGCATAGCACAATCCTAAGATTCCCGCAAGGACAGCACACGAAGTTCTGCATTAAGATAGCTAACCGAATTTCATCAATATTTTATTGGTCAATCCACTGCTTTACCCTCATCCGCCAGATATTCAAAGAAATCAAAGTCCGCATAATGCTGGTGCTTTACCCGGTCGGCACAGGTAATTCCAACCATTGTCCCGGTAAATTCCCCGTATTTGCAGTACTCGTCGGAAAATTTTGTCGTGTCGAATATCCGCCCGATGGGTTCATAGTTTTCATTATTATAACTCCAGGCAAACCATGCCTTTCTTCCTTCCAGATAGAGCCGAAAATAAATCGGGCAATCTTCAACAGGAATTCTGGTATTTAAAAGTTCCGTCTTTTCCCCATTTTCCAGATGAATAATCGAAATCGCGCTTTGGCCCAGGGTTTCACTGTAATATTTGCGCAAATTAATGTAATTCATATTGTCATAATACAGGATCAGGCCCGCACTGTGCTGATGAACCTCGGGAACAAATTCCATCTTTGTGGTAATCCTTGCATATACGCTGGTCAGCTTCCGGGCAAGGATACTCACTTTATTTAATGACGTTCGGGATTCCTGCCCGCGAAGACGGACAAATCCCGGTCTGGCTTTCATATCAGCAAAACGCTCAGGCATGATCCGCGGGGCATAGTAATAATTGCCCAGTTTTTCCCCGTCAAAATCATCAAAATCCGGGGCTTTTTGCATGGGAACTTCGGGAAGGCTGCTTTCAGGGACTTCCATCTTTGCCAGATTACTGCCGTCAGCCATGCGCAGCCAGTTATCCTCGGTCCACATCATCTTCTGAATCGCCGTTTCCCGCCCCAGGGTACAGCGAAGTTCCGGTGCAAATGGCCTTGCACAGAGGTGAAGCAGGTAAACTTCTCCCGTGGGAAGTTCTACATAACTTCCATGTCCTGATTTTTGCAGAACAGAGTCTGGATTATAGTATTTAGGCTTTAGATGATCCGGGTCCTGACGTTCAAAAGACTCCCCGGGAACACTGGTGAGAATCGGATTTTTCGGGTCGCCCTCATATGGTCCCCAAATGTTCTTCGAACGCCCCATGGTAACACAGTGATTATAACCCGTTCCTCCTTCCGCACACATAATGTAATAATATTCTCCCCGTCTGGTCAGATGGGGTGCCTCAATACAGCCCCGATCCGTTCCTCCTCTCCACATCCGCTGAGGATAGCCGATAATTCCCTTCTTTTTGGGTTCATACTCTACCATACAGATAGCACCAGGCTTTTCATAGCCTTCCCGCGTTTCCCATTCCAGAGATACAATGTATTTCTTTCCATTGTCATCATGAAAAATCGATGCATCAAAACCGGAAGAATGAAGATAGACCGGCTCACTCCACGGCCCGCGGATATCCCTGGCTGTAATCAGGTAATTATCCACATCAAAATACCGCGCATTCATGGAATTCATCACCCCGTAAACCACATAAAATAAATCTTCTTTTTCACAGTACGTCAGGCACGGTGCCCATATTCCCTTTGCACTGGGAAGCTTTTTCAAATCAACCTTTTCATCGTCAGTTAAGACATGGGTATACAGTTCCCAGTTTTTTAAATCCTTCGAGTGATACACAGGAATCCCCGGAAACCACTCAAACGTTGATACTGCCGCATAATAATCGTCGCCCTTCCGGCAGATACACGGGTCAGGGTTAAAACCTTTAAAAATCGGATTTTGAATCATGTTCTTTTCCTCCATCTTCTCTGAACTGTTTTACGTTTTCTCTTTCAAAATCTAATTCCTGTGTTGCTGTTCACACGTCATCCTGAGGAAACCATCCAAACGCCATGCACCGCCCGAAATCCCAGCTGTCCCAGCCTGTCCAGCCCTTATCATTTACCGTATCGGTCAGAAGCTTATAACTCCAGTAAAAATATCCGCTTCCCTTATTCCATGCGTCGATCTGTGCCTTCGCCACGGCGCAGTAAATCCGGGCCTTCTCCTCTTCATCCATCACTTCCCCGCTGCTTCCCTCCACACCGTTGAGTACACTCTGCCCTCCCCTGGTATCACAGCCGCAGGCCAGGGAATTAAACAGACACCATTCCCCGCAGATTACCGGGAAATACTTCTGCATTTCTTCCACTTCTTTTTCATAATGTTCCCGGATATACTCCAGATAGCCTTCTAAGGTCTGCGGGCAGCCTTCGGCTTCCGCCAGCATCAGATACTGGTGCGTATCCAGCACGACATTGACAAATTTCTCTTCCCGCATAAAATCCTTCCAGACCGTAAGTTCAAACCCGTCATGAATAACCACGTACTTATCTTCGGGCATATATTTTCGTATCCGATCATAGGCATCTTGGTAAAATGTTTTTAAAAACTCCAGGCTGTTCGGGCCGGAGCCTTCCGCCATCGCCGGATCGGCTGCCGGATATCGATTCGGGACATCCATCAGCTTCCACGCCCTTTCGGTCACCGGCTCATTCAGCACTTCGATTCCCCAAAGCCCCGTTCTGCTTCCGTAACGCTTTGCCAGCCGCTCCAAAACCGTAAGAACAAACTCCACCTCATCCGGGCAGGACGACCATTTGCAGACGCCGCAGATTCCCCCATTGTCAAACCCGTTTTGTCCCATCGGTGCCGTGTGCAGATCAATTAAGACCTTAAGCCCATACCGCTCCGCCCAGTTCATTGCCTTATCGAGTTCCTCCACACATCCGATAAACGGCTCTCTGTCCCCGAAGATAAAATAGGGAACAGGAATACGCACCGCTTCCATGCCCATCGCCCGAATAGCCGCAAAATCTCTCTCGGTGATATATTCTGCGCGATGTATCTTTATTCTCGCCTCGTACACTTCACGGGAAAGCTGGCGGGGGAGGCAGTATTCGTCCTCCGCCGTTGTTCCTGCAAATAAAGCCGGGCTCATCCACTTTTCCAGTACCAGCCAGTTGCCAAGATTTACGCCTTTTACCTTCATTGATGCATCCTCCTGCCTTTATTCTTTGTCTTAAATTTTTTAACCTCTGTTCGCCTTATTTTTCCAACATTATTTCCCACGCTTTTGCAGATCTTCTATAATTCCCGCAAATTCCTTATCTAGATGGTAAAACCTCATAATCAAAAGTCCTGCAAAATACACGCCTATAGGAATCCACACAAAGCAGATACGGATGGAAGATAAGGCAGATGCCGTCTGGACAGCGGCCTCACCAACATAGCCTCCCATTTCCAAAATCAGTCCCAGCAGGGCCGAACCGATACCATTGCCAATCTTATAGCCAAAACTGCAGGCACTGTTGACTAACCCCTCGGTACGCACTCCGGTTTTCCATTCTCCGTAATCTATGGTATCCGAAACCATGGCCCACATCGTCGCACCGCCGCAGGCATTTCCAATTCCGCGGATAATGCTGGAAATAATAATTACCGCCATCACACCGCCGGAAAAATGCAGAATCAGCATCCCGATAATATCCAGTACAAGACCAAGGGCAAAGACATTGCGCTTTCCATATTTCTTAACCAGCATGGCAATAAAGAACATTCCGACAATCTGTACAATATTAAAGATTCCGTTAATCGTTCCCACTAAATTCCTGTCGCCCAGAATATCCTTGGCATAGTAGACCGTTGCGCCGCCGTTGACCGAGTACATTAGGAAAAATAAAGCCAGCATTCCCGTCATCATAATCCAGTACTTATTGTTAAGCAGGGCTTTAATTCCGGTCAGGAAAGGAACATTTTCCTGCTTTCCGCCGTTTTCTGCCGCACCTGCCGGTTTTACCCGCTCTTTGGTTCCAAAAAAGTTGATTAAAAATGCTGCCACCGCCAGCACACCGAATACACAGAAGGTTTTCGTCCATGCCGATATATTATCGCCGAAATATTCCACCAGCGGAAGAGTGAACAGGTTAATCGTTAAGGTTCCTGCCGTCGCCAGAAGATTGCGGAAGATACTTAATACCGAGCGCTCATAGGGGTCCTGTGTCATCAGGGCATTCAGAGCAGAATACGGGACATTAATTGCCGTATAGATAACCGTAGAAACCAGGTTGTAGGTAATAAATACATACACCAGCTTCGGCGTTGGTGCCCAGGAGGACGGCACCGAGAATAAAAGAACTCCCGATACCGCAAAAGGAATACACATCCTGAGAAGCCATGGCCTTGCCTTACCATATCGGGAACGGGTTCTGTCCACGATAACGCCCATAATCAAATCGCTTACCCCGTCAAAAATACGGGAAAACATCATAATCGTACCAACAGCCAGCGCATTTACCCCCGCATAGTCGGTATAATAAAGCATCAGAAAAGCCGACATCGCCGTATAGATAATATTACAGCCGAAATCACCGCACCCATAGGAAAAACGCTCGGCAACTTTTGATAAGGTTAATTTGCTCTTTTTTTCCATGATAAATTTCCTTTCTTTTCCTGTAATTTTTCTTCTTTTTCATCCCGTGCACTGGATTTTCTTGATTTATACTGTAATTTTAGCATAGCTATTACGGATACGGTAGTTTCTAAATTCTCTAAATTATAGGTTGATATTCTCTTTTTTATTGACAACAGAAAGCGAATAAAGTAAAATTAAAAAAAAGAAACTTATCAATGTACAGAAGATGGTACAGAAAGCAAACAGGTAAAGTACAGAATTTATGGAATGAATAGATAGATAAGTAGAAATGATCAGAAAGGACTGAACACAGCAAGAAATGACCAGGCAAGAGCAAAATACCCGGCAAATTTATGAAGTAATTCAGGTTCCTGAAACAACCGGGGTGCGTTTTTTTACCGAAACCGATGCGGGAAGCTATGTTCCCAGTCACTGGCACGACGCCATCGAGATTATCTATATGGTGAAAGGCGAACTGGACGTCACCGTGGAATCATCCCATTCCCATCTCAATGAAGGACAGTGCATTTTAATTAACTCCGGGGTTATCCACTCAACCAAGTGCAGTTCACCAAATGTTGGCATCGTGCTACAGATTCCTTTTTCCTTTATTCAGCTTTATCTTCCCGATGTCGGACAGCTTCAATTTGTTTTGGATGAGTCCAGCGATAGTCCGATTCGGCGGACGAAGCTGGATGTGCTGAAAGAAACACTCTGACAGATGCAGATTGTCAATGATATCCGCCCTAAAGGATATATTCTGCGCTTTAACAGCCTCTTATTTGAACTGCTGTTTCAGCTTTATCACAATTTCAGCGTAAAAGTTTTTCATGCCAGACTCAATCATAAAGCAAAAGATTTAAACCGCTTAAACCTCGTTTTACAATACACAAACACGCATTATAACCAGCCCATAGCACTCGAAGAAATCGCCCAAGTGGCTTTTTTAGAGTCCGGGTATTTCTGCCGCTTTTTTAAGAAACATATGGGGCTGACCTTCCTGGAATATCAGAATGAAGTCCGCCTGTCCCATATTTACCAGGACTTGCTGTCAACAAACGATACCCTGCAGCAAATCCTGGAACGCCATGGGTTTACCAATTATAAATTGTTTCGCAGGGTATTTGCCGAGCATTTTCACGCCACGCCTTTGCAGGTACGAAGGAACTGGCGGGAGGAAGGATGAGCGTAAAGTCTTATTTCCTCCCCATCATCCAACTCACAATCTCCTGCTCCAGCTTCTTATTTTTATCCAGCATATATCCCATAACTTCCGGATATTTTCCCTGTTCAAGTAAAGATTCTGCCTTCCGCACATCGTTTTTATTCAATGGTTTCGTATAAGAATCATACTTTTTCAGACAAGCGGCATCCATATAAACAGGCTGAAATTCTATCCCTGTTCCCCTGATCAAATGCTCAATAATATAAAACCCATCCGGGTCAATATCACCAAAATGACACCACTGGATTTCTGGATTATCAGCGTTAATTTTACACAGCAGCCGTTGTTTCATATGATTATGATACCCACTTAAAAACAGGTAAAAATATTCCTTTTGCGCCATTCGATGAAAAGAAGTCAGGTTTTCAACTGTCATTACTTTTTTTACCAGAATCTTTACTGCACAAACGCTCTCCAGGGTTTTTTCGGTAAGTGCAATGGGCATATCCGGGACTATCCTTAATCTTTGTCCATCAGAAAAGAAAATCTCTGCTTCCCCCTTAATATAGGCAAAAGAAGGATTTGCTGCCACATGATACTCCCTTAAAATTATCTTTTCTGCCTCTCTTTTATCATCCACACCGAGAAGAATAGCTTCAAAATCATTATATTTTCGCAGTAACCGGCATAGCATGGAACGGAATCTTCTTTCCCACATCTTGCTGTCCCCCAGCACGGCAATGGACAGTTCCCGTTCCAGTACCTCCTCCTGATTTTCTGCAAGGAACTTCCACAACTTCAATAGCTTTTTTGCTTTATCTGGTGCAAATATTGGTTTTGTTCCCTCATTTAACCGCGCAATCTGTCCCCGGCAAAAAGCATCCATACCCGGATCAATCGCCAGAAATTCCTCATACAGTTTCGCCTGCTCCTGCTCTTTCTGCCTGCGCTCTTTTTCTCCTAAAAGCTTATAAACATCGCCCCATCTCCACGGATTGGCCATTAATTTTGCCATCACACCATTTTTTCGGATAATAACAAGGAGTCCGCTCTGTTCTAATTCCTTCATCTGCCCTTCAAAGTCATGCACAAGGTCAATATCCGCAAAATCAGAATCATAATCCGGGAAAACTTTTGCCGGAGATACGGAAAATGTCTGCGTGACCTTATTTTTTTCCCGGTAAGTCTTGCTGTTTTCATACTGATTCAGCAAAGACTCCAGGACTTTTTTCTGCCACTGGCTGAGTGTTAACTCCATCTTTTTATTCCCTCTTTTTCCCTTTTTCCTTTTTCTTTTCCACTTTTTTCATTTTCACCTTCTCTATTTCCACTTTCTATTTTTCACTTTTTTCCACTTTCTTTTTTATCTTTCGTTTTCTATTTTTTACTTTATTCTATCACTTTTTTCGCTCTCCTTTACCAATCCCTCCACCGCATTCGTATATCTTCCCGTAATCACCAGGCTTACCGTTGAATCAATATAGGTTCCGATACTGTTGATTTTTTCCGGCGGCGCAGCATAGAATACCTGAAAATGATTATCTTCCAGATACTTCACCATCTGCTCGATCCTCTCCCGGGAGAGCGCCGAAAATGCCTCATCGATAAAGGCCAGCCTTGCACAGCAGGCCGTTCGCGGATAGCACTGCAGAAGGCTTGCCGCCAGGATAATAAAGTACGGTGTCTGCTTCTCCCCGTTGCTGGCTGAACCCTGTTTTTTGGAAAGGTCGGATACAATCTCGCTGCCTCCCTGGCGGCTTACAATCTCCATATCGTATACAAAATATTTGCGGTAATCCGTGTACTCCCGTTCGTCCTCTTCATCCAAAATCACTTCCATAAATTCCCGGATATCCCGCTCCATTTCCTCATCTTCCCTTGCCGAATTCATATAGACCTCCGGGGTACTCATGTAATCCTCCAGCCTTCGGCAAATGCGGAAAAATACTGCCCGATCCGGCTTTTCCTTCATCACAAACTTATAGGTGTCATTGCCAAAGGGAAGCTGTTTAAGTTCATGATTTATCGCCGCAATTTCATTTTTTGCATCATAAATCGTTTCATTCATTTCCGCTACAAAATCATTCATAAAGGCATTTTCCAGCTTTAATGACTGCTCGTCCAGACGGCACTTCGCTTCTTCAACCTTAATATTGGCAATATTCCTGTATTCTTCCCGGTAAAAGGAAATATAGGCGGCTCCCCGCTTATTCATATCGATTTCTGCCAGTCGGCAGTACTCAATCTGTACATTTTCCATTTGCCGGACACAGGCTTCCAGTTCGGTTTTCAGGATTTTTATCTGCCTTGGGGTAATCGCCTGCCAGCTCCCTCTATCTTCTCCTGCCTTTTCCCTTAACCTCTCATACTCCTCAAGCATCGGCTTTTCCAGTTCCAAATGCTGTAAACACTGCTCCGAATACGCTCTTTTCAGCCGATATATTTCCCCGGATAAGTCCTTTTGTTCCTTCTCTCCCTGCTCCTGGTCCTTTTCACAACCCCGGATATCCCCGGCAAGGCGATCCTTCTCCTCTCCAAGCCGCTGATATTCCTTTTTCGCATCCTCCACTTCCTGTAAAACAGCCATAAAATCAGGATTTTTACGGATTTCTTCTATCCTCTTTGCAATCCTTTTCTGCTCCTTTACCGCCGCTTCCAGAGCCGCTGCTGCCCCGAAATCATAGTGCCCGGCCTGCCAGTCCACCTGGTTTAATGCCTTTCGATGCGCACATAGCTTTTCCTTGTTTTTCCATAAATTCCCTCTTTCTCTTTCTCTGCTTTTCTTCCCTTCTATCGCCTTTTCCATCTGAAATTTTATTGCGTCCTGCCCCAGGCAAAACTCTGTTTTCTTCATCTCCATACAGGAAAACGAATAGCCTTTTGCCAGCATTCCATCCCGGGTAATACCGCCCTTTGGATGTTCGTGTAATTCTTCTAATGAACCGCATAAATGTATCCCATTTAAAAGAAAATTGGCAAATTTTCGTGCATTAGGGTTGGGTATGGTCAATATTTCCGCTGCGGAATCCGGTGTAATCTTTGTATCGGGAAGCTTGTCGGTAATCACCACATTGGCTGCATGTAATTGCTTTTTCTGCAGGATTTCCAAAGCCTTATGACAGTATTTCCCCTCAACAATCAGGTAAAATCTCTTTCTTCGCAAAAAGGTTTCAATCGCCGCACGCCATCGTTCATCCTTCACTTCCTGTACAAGTTCAGCAAAAATCCTGACTTCGGTGCGAATCCCTTCCCTCTCCAGTTCCTTTTGAATCACCTGCCTTGCATCCTCAATCGCTTTGGGAAATACCAGAATATTTGCTTCAAGCTGCTTTATCTTCTGTTCTAATTCGCGGATCTCTTCATCAAACCGCTTTATCTGGTCATCAATATGTACCTCATCTGTGGCAAATAGCTTATCCTGTGCCCCAGCCATATCGGCAAAACGGATAAAGGCATCGACCTTTTTCTCTGTCAAAACTTCTCTTTCTGCAAGTTGTCCCAGACAGCGCTTGTCCTCTGCGGAAACATTCAAAAACTCTTCCATCCAGGGTAAAATTTCCGAAAGCTTTATCTGGAGGCGCTTTAATTTCGCAAGCCTTTCTTCATTTTGCCGGATTTCTTCCTCCAGCCCCTTTCGCTGCCTCTCCATTTCATTCAGGCTTTCCTGCATTCCCTTAACTATATCGTTATTCTGGGCAATCCGATAGCGCTCTCCTGCATCGTCATAGCGCCTGTCCAGGCTGTTTTTCTGGGTCTGCAGATGGTTAAGCTTTTGCTTCAATGCCTCCATCTGCAGCGCAATTTCCTTTTCGTCCTCTTCCTTCTGCCTTAAATCCTGGTAAGAAAGCATTAATTCCCGGATATGCAAAGCTCTCTTTTTCTTTTCATATTCAATGCTTTTTTTCTCAACTTCCTCTAATTTTTCCTTGCTTTTTCGCAGGTTTTCATAGACCTCTTTAATCTGTTCAAAGCGCTGCCTCTGCTCCCTCAGCTCCTTTAAGGATTCCACTTTTCCCGGCTCTAAGACACATTCCTGAATAAACTGATCAATATTATTCTGCGGGTCAAAAGCCATCATTTTCAACAGTTTTGAGCGATATTTTTCTGTATTACAGCGCAGTCCAAGCGCCCTTAACACCTGATCCACACCCCTGTCACGATTCCAAAAATCCGCGGATTTCATCGATTGTCCTTTGACCAGAAGTTCACTTTTCGGTGTGATTTTCAGGAGTTTTCCTTCCGTTTTGGTAAATGCTATCTCCTCTATCTTTGTATCGCGGCAGATAAACCAACTGCTTTTCTGCGCGGTTTCATTGGCCGATTCTATGCACACGCCGACCACCATAAACTGATTTTCCACCGGCGACCAGAACTCCATCGCAATATAGCTAATCACTTCTCCGGAACGCAGAAAGCGGGAAGGGCCGTTGCTTTTGGTATCGCCGCGCACATAAGCAAGTACCGTTCGATCCCGATCCTTTGCCGCCTTATTAAACTGCCGGTTTCCGGTGAGAAGGTAGGTCATGGCATCCAAAATCGTCGATTTCCCGCTTCCGTTTACCCCGGTAAAGAGCGTGGAACCTTCCAGATTTACACATAAGCGCTGAAACCTCGACCACTGCACCAGCAAAAGCTTTGTCGCGGTTTTCCTATTCATCTGCTTCATCTGCATCATTGTCCTGCCCCTCCTCGTCCTCTCCGTCGGATAAATTTATGCTGTCCTCGTCATTTTCTCCATCGGATAATTCTTCTGTATCCTGCTCATCTTCCCCGCCCTTTTCCAGCATCCGTTTTCGCGTAACCTCAGCAAAGCGGATAAATTCCTCTGCATTTAAGGCAAAAGCCAGCGACGGATACAGCCGAATCATACAGTCGGCATCCCCGATTTTTCCTTTGACATCCACAAGATTAAAGCGGGAAAATAAGGTTAAAATATCGGTGATCAGCTTTTTATTATCAATCAGTTCTTTCACTTCATACTTTTCCAGTTCAAAGTTTAAATCGACAACTGAAATAAGAATTGCCTGTGAAAGATTCCCTGACCGAATCCTGTCCGCATACAGTGTCCAAAGACAGCAGAGCACAACGCTTTCAATCTTCTTTAATGCCATCCGGTTCGACTGCAGCCGCCCGCTTTCTGCCATATCTGCACAGTTAGAAAGCATAATTACCCCGTTATCTCTGTCCACCACAACATCAAACCCTATATAACCCAGATACGTGGAAAACGGCTCCGGGCGTTTCGCAATAAAATAATAGGCTTTTTTATTCTCCTCATCCTTATCACGCACAATAAAGGTTGACTTTAAAAGCCGCCTGCATGATTTTTGAAATAAATCCTTTTCTGATGATGTACAATCCTTCCAAAATTCGTCGAAATTCACGATTTCCTCCATTCTGTGCACGTTTTACAGCCATTCTGCCCATTGGATACAAACACCCCCCGCAAGGATCTGTCCCGTGTACTGATCCTTTATGCATTACCTGTCCTGCTTATCATCTGCCCTGCTTATCGAAAACCTCCGCAGAAGCAGTTCATTGACCTGAAGATAGCCGTCCTCCAACTGTACCGCATAGCCGTTTTCATCGCTGTAGGCAATGGCTGACAATGCACAGAGTAGATCCCGCTTTCCCTGCATGGGGAGGTGTTCGCAGGAAATGGCAGTTTTCTTCTTCATCACGGCTTCTAAGTATTCCTTCATCTTTTCCTTTGCATAGGGGTTATAGGCTTCCTTTTCGTGTGCTGCCTGTGTTCTTAATACATCCTCTTCACTCATTTCTTCCAGTTCAACCACGGTTTCTTTTTGAATGGTTTTTGGTTTCCTTGGATAGCGAAGCGAACCGGTATCAATAAATTCATGTCGATCCAGAGAAAATAACCCCCGCATCTCTGCGGGAATCTCCTCTCTCCAGCCAATCTGGTTCATTTCGCGGACAAGATAGCGTATGGTCTGTTCCACATTGCCCCGCATATCTGCCTCACGGTTTCTTAAAAAACGCGCACGACCGATGGCAATCTGTAAATAAATATTGATTTTATGCTTAATATCCCGCATAATCCGGTCATAATCTTCGGCAAGAAAACGCTTTGTCGCCTGCAGCATATCCAAAACCATTTCCCTTGCTTTTTCTTCCTCTATGCCTTCCTCCAGCGCACAGCCTATGTACAGAAGTTCACTTAATTCAGGATTATTCTGCATTTCTTCCAAGCGGGATTTAATGAATGAACGATAAATATGAATGTTCTGCTGCTTCGTCAGCCTTGCATATTCGCGGATAAAATTGCCGTCACAGTATTCCAGAAGATTTTCGGTTAAACTTTCCAGGGTTTCTTCCTTAACCATACGCTCAATAATCTTTTTAATAAAGGTCGCCAGACGCTTCAGCGACTTTGATAACAGACGTGCATTGCGGTAAACATTTTTCAGGGCGTCAACATATGGGTCCTGCCGCCACTGTTCCTTATTTTGCAGAACATTATAGATATTAAAAATATAACTGGAAAATTCTTCGCGTTCGGGCTTAATCAGATTTTGTAAAAATTCAACTAATAAAATTCCCTCTTCCGTCATGATAATGTGCTTTTCATAAGTAGCATCATCCGATTCCTCCTCCAGCCAGCCGATGTCTTTCGAGCAGAATTTTCGGATAATTCCATTTGCCATATCATTATAGTTTCGTTCATCTTTGAGGGATTTTGCATCGTTGAATTCATTATCCTGATCCAGAAAATCAATATGATTTTCCAGCAAATACGCGGCAAGCGCATCGCGAATCCTGTTCCTGGAAATCCGGTAGGTAATTTCCCGGTCGTATTGTTCATAGATAATCTGCAGACAGTCTGCATAAATACGATTATTACTCCCGCTCGCTAAGCAGTTAAAAAAACCGGAGGGGATTTTATCGAATAAATTCATCATAAAATTCTCGTTTCTTTCATGTAAATTAACGGTAAAATTTTTTTGCACCTATTTTTTATAATAAAATAGAAATAACTTACAGACAAACCCACTAATGGGTTAATTGTACCAAACCGCTAGCGCGGTGGCTAGCCCTAGGTACGTGATTCCACTACTTTTTCAAAATTTTTTCGTTTTCT
>ERZ808037.54-NODE-54-length-122593-cov-16.458136_pt1 | contig 122593 bp, 130 predicted proteins | sample MGYA00380190_ERZ808037 | MGnify/ENA primary metagenome ERZ808037 (study PRJEB31490, sample SAMN06133399) | mouse gut metagenome | isolation source: J9 | host: mice | place: China: Chengdu | collected 2015-05 ...
TATTCGCCGAAGTCGCTTGTCCAATGGTAAAACCGCCTGTTGGAATTGAAGTCTGCCCTGTCGTCTGTGCGGATTTGTTCAATGGTGGTTTCATCAACTCCATGCTCCCGTAATATTTTTTCCTCGGCTTCTTTCCAGATAAGCCATTTCCTGTTCTCCCGTCCGTTGTTGTATGCCATTCTTTTTTCCTCCAATCTGAAATTTTTGAAAATGCTAAAAACCAGATTGGATAGGAGGCGAACGGCAGCCAACAGCAGAAACAGCCCTGCGGCACATTCCGATAAAAAACGACAAAAGAAAAACCGCAAAGGCTCGGTGACCTCTACGGTTATAGGAGATACATATTCTGTTAAGTGGAGATTATACTTCTGGTTGCATGGCAAGAAGTAGCGTTGCATGGGCAGGGATTTTTTTAACTGGCTTCCTGCTATTCCCCGATATGCTATGTACGGATAAATTCTGTGTTGCATGAGCAGATAGATTACCGCCCGAAAAAAGAACATAAAAAACCCTCCAAACTTCAAAAACAGGTCTGGAGAGTGTCTGTTAAGTTTTTTAGGGCATAGCAATACCGCCCACCACACGCCGTTTTTTTATATGGTGAACATCCATGCTATGAATGAAATGCAGGCAATAAGCAATAGCTATCCATCTTCTTTTTATCCTCAACACAAATTTGTTTTTTTGCAGATAGCTGTTGCTTAAATTGCCACATTAATTTTTTATCCATTGATTCAAGTTTGGTAAACTTCTTTATGTATATTTTTATTGTTTTTCTTTTTTGCTGACATGATAAAAATAAATTGCGCGGATTAATAGCCCTCCAAACCAGCCGATTGGAGCGGCTATCCAAATTCCATTATAACCAAGCTTTGTGCCAGACAAAATAATAGCGACAGGCACTTGAAGACAGCACAGGGAACATATGGAAGCAATCATCGGCACAAATGATTTTCCATACCCCAAAAGCAATCCGTTTAATACCTGCATGGCTGCAAAGATAATATAAAAAGCAGGCACAATCTTCAGATAGCTGTTGCCAATATCTAAAACAGACGTATCCCTATTGAATATTGATATAAATACAGACGGAAACAATACAATGACAACAGAAATACACGCTGATACTGCAATCCCCATAACCAATGCGTATTTCCCGCCTTTCAATACCCTGTCTTTCCTTTTTGCCCCTAAATTCTGGGCAGTAAAATTAGTCATAGCCTGCCCTAAGTTCAAGGCGGGCATTTCTGCAAAAGCATCTACCTTAGATGCGGCAGTATATGCCGCCATGCAATCCGTGCCAAACCCATTAATCAGAAACTGCAATGACATAAATCCCACACTCACAAATACTTGCTGTATCATGGCGGGCGTACCTATCTTCAAGCTCTTTTTTAATTCTGCCTTGTCAAACTGTAAATGCAATACATTAATAAACAAGCTGCGATAATGTATTTTCATATATACCATACAAACGATAAATGACAAAAGCTGCGATAACACAGTCGCAAATGCCGCCCCTGCCACACCCATTCCGAATGCCTTAATGAACAATATATCAAGCACAATATTCAGAAGCGCTGCCACTATCAGAATATATGTAGGTGTTTTTGAATCCCCCATCCCGCGAAGAATATTTGTAAGCGCGTTATATGCAAACGTGGGGATAACGCCGATAAACATAATTTTAAGATATATGTCAGCCGCTTCAAGCAAAGCGGACGGCACTCGGAAGACAAGCAGAATCTGATAGGAAAAACATATGCCCAAAGCAGCAATTATCAAACTGAGGCAAAAGCAGAAAGCAAATCCTGTATCCATAACTTTTTTCGCAGATTCCATGTCCTTACTGCCAAAATAACGTGAAACCAATATGCTTGCCCCCATTGAAATGCCCATAGAAAGGGCAATCAGCAGATAGTGTATCTGAAAACTGAACCCTACCGCCGCCAGACATTCTTTCCCCAAAAAATTACCTACAATAACCGTATCCGCAAGATTATATAGTTGCTGGAATAGATTGCCGACCAAAATTGGCAGTGAAAATAAAAATATTGTCTTTAACTCATGTTCTCTCGTTAAATCCTTCATTTCGTAACCTCTTTCCTACTAAAATAAAATTTATTCCTTTTTGTTGCATGGTATTGTTTGCACACAATACATACAATATAGATTATATTCTTGACTTTGTATGTTTTCAATGCTAATATTGTATGTAAGACAATTTTGAGCAGGGAGGGAAAAAGCTTGCCAGTTAATTCTTTTGAAAATTACCCAATGCCATGGATACCCGATAAAGAAAAATTAAAATCACCAATTTATATATCTATTGCGGAACTTTTGGAACAGGATATCCAAAGCGGCAAACTGGCTGGAAATACAAAACTGCCGCCCCAAAGGGAATTAGCAGACTTTCTTGATTTGAACCTAAGCACAATAACCCGTGCATTCAAGATTTGTGAAAATAAGGGGCTAATCTATGCCAATATAGGGCAAGGCACATTTGTATCCCCAAATGCCGCCATCCCTTTTTTACATAAGGCAAATAACGGGTGCGTAGAACTGGGCATAATCAGACCTTTTTACCAGTATAATAAGATTGTCGCTGATATTGCGCAAAAAACCATACAACGCAATACTTCCCAGTATCTTTTTGAATTTGACAGCATATCGGAATCTTACAAGCACAAACAGACCGCCATAAAATGGCTGAAATCTTTCCATATAGAAACAGAGCCTGAAAACATCATGCTGACGGCAGGAACTCAAAATGCCCTGACGATTGTATTTTTGGCTCTTTTCCACTCTGGAGATAAAATCCTAACTGATTCTTACACTTATTCCAATTTTATCGGCTTAGCCAGACAGTTAAATGTCCAGTTGATATCAGTAGCCGCAGATGAGGATGGAATGATACCCGACCTAGTGGAAAAGCAGTGCAGGATAATGGATATAAAAGGAATCTTCCTAATGCCGTCCTGCAATAATCCGACAGGAACTGTCATGTCAATGGAACGAAAAAGGAAAATTGCCAGCCTCATACAGCAATACCATCTGATTTTAATGGAAGATGACGCTTATGGATTTATTGCAAATGATACAGGAGAACCGATTCAGACATTGATACCAGATAATACCATTTACCTGCACAGCCTGTCAAAATCACTTTCAGCAGGCTTAAGATGCGCATATATGGTTATCCCTGATTGCTTAAGACAAACCTTTCTTGAAACGGCTAATAATGTAAATTTGAAAATACCGCTGCTTAACGCAGAAATTATAAGCGAATTAATTGCAAGCGGCAATGCAGGCAGAATCATAGGGCAGAAAAAAAGACAGGCAAAAGAACGGAACAGGATATATAAAAAATACTTTCCAGACAGCATCTGCCCGAATGAATACAGCTTCTTCCAATGGCTGCCCCTGCCTGCCCATTATAACGGTTATCAGTTGGAAATGCAGGCAACAGACAATGGCATTCATATCTTCTGTTCTGACCGTTTTACCGTTGGCAAAGCTGAATCCACAGCTATAAGAATTGCAACCTGTTCCCCTGATTCCTTACAACAATTGGAAACAGGACTGAAAACCCTAAAACATTTGCTGGATAAGAATCAGCAATATATTTCACAAGCTAATTTCATAATATAGTTACTCCATTTGAAAGGCGGCAAAGAATTATATTCCCTGCCGCCAATTCTGATTATATAAAAATAATTTCTCCGTTCACAATTTCCCTCGCACAAGCCCTTATATTATTTATTTTGCCTGTCCACTCTATGGCATTTTCTTCCTTTAGCCGTTCCGTTATGTCCTGTGCCTGTTTCATGCTCTCTATAAGCCTTTCAAAGCGTTCCTGCGCCTGCCTGTCAATGACGGCTAGATAGGAGTTCAGTCTGCCACTTGTGAGAAGATTGGTGTATGTAACCTTGTGGTACTGTTTCAGATAATCCTGATGCCGCTGTCCCCATGTGCCTATCGGCTGTTCTTCTTCGTTGGGTAATATTAAATCTGGAATAAGATACCCATTTTCTTCGTGATATGTGCCGCCTAACTGTTCAAATATTGACTTCATATGCAAAAACTCCTTTTCTGTATGGTTTGGTTTCTGCGGGGCATCTGCAAGCAATGTGTCAGCAGGCTGTATGTATATACTATCTTTAAGTTAAGTAATCCCCTTCTTTCCGATATGTACCGCCTAACTGTTCGAATAATGATTTTGCCATTTTGTAATTCCTCCAAATAAGATATTCACTCCACGTTGTTATGTCTGCTGTCTTAAACAAAATTTTGAGTTTTCTCCTTATCTGGTTTCATTCATCAATAATTTTATCATAACTTCCTTCACCATTTTGAGTAAATCTTATTTCATCATGAAATTTTTTTGCTCCATCAAAGGTTATATTATAACTTTTTACCCCTGCTTTGCACAATTCATCAAAGGTTTTACTATTTAATAAGTAACCATTTGTTGTTATAGAAGAAAAAAACTTTTTATTACATCTTGCAGCTATTTCTTTAACATATGAATTTATATTTACTATAGCATCTTTGGCCAGCAAAGGCTCACCACCAAACCAAAAAATCTCAACTGATGAGTAATTTCCAATAAATTTTGAAACAAACAGTTTTATTGAATTAATAATTGTTTCATTGATAATTGATCCATTATGTTCTTCATAACAATATGCACATTGAAAATTGCAAAGAAGCGTAGGAATTATTTCTAATTTCAAAGCACCATTATAAATAAAATCAAACTTTTTCAGCTCAACCAGTTTGTCTTCATCTATTCCATCATCAATGAAGAAGTCAAACTCATATAACTTATTGATTACTATTTCATTTAGGGAATCAATTGATATTTCCCCACATAAAGCATCATATATTGCCTTATCCCATTTTAAACAGATCAATTTTCCTGAATATGAATTAAATAGTAAAATTAAATCATTATGCCTTTCCACAATATTATATTTTGAGACTTTCATATTTTTCTTCCTAAAAAAGTATTTATTAAAATTAAATTACTAAACATATTAATTAATCCAATTACAATATAAATTTTGGTGCGATTACAAAAATGTAATCGCACCATCAGAATCAATTTACCAAGTTAATTCTGAAGAACCGCATCCACATTCAATGCCACCGAAAGCAACTACTTCTTCTGTGTCAATGCGAATTTTCTCGAATTCATACATTATTATTCACCTCCATTTTTTATATTTAATATGCCAAACAATTCCATCAAATCCTCAACAAAATATTGACAGAATTTTTCGCATCCTGACCTTTTAATATTGCCACCTGCTATTCCAATTGTCGGAAATCCTGCTAATCGGCTAGACATAACACCTGCTGCACTATCCTCTATACAAACAACTTGATTTCTTTCTGAAAAATCAATACCAAGTCCTACAAATGCGGTTTCTCTATATAGCCATGGATGTGGTTTTGCAACAAGTTCACCTAATGTTCCGCAAATATTTTTATTTACAGAATTTCCAGCAGTAATAATACAATCATAAAAGGAATCTGGGGTTTCTTTAAAGCCCATAATTTTAAACGCTACCTCTATTTCAAACATAGCCTTTTCAATTGTCCCAGATGTTACTAATCCAACTTTTATATTATTTTTCTTCAGTGACAAAAGAAAAGATTTCAAATTATCTCTTGGATGAAAAAACTGCATTATACAATTATCATTTTTCATATTTAGAAAACTTTCGAAATAGTTATAATATATTACTATCAAGTCATTTAGATTTTCTTTTAATTTGAATTTATTTTTACAATAAATTAGATGTTCAGAAACACTGTTACCAGAAATAAAAGGCAAATCCTCATCATAAAATAGGAATTCTTTATTTTTCAAAGCTGTACTAACAGTTAGTCTGATTAACTCAATCCAAAATTCCTCACTCATTACACTAGTTCCATCTAAATCCATCAAAACAGCCTTTATAGGAGTTTGAATTTTACTAGGAAAAAATTCATAATAAGTTGTAGGACAAATATTGCTAATTATAGATACTAATATCCGTCCATTAGAAAAAAATATATATTCCTCTTTTCTATCATCCGAAATGAAAATTTTCTCAACATTTTTGCCTACTTTAAACATTCCATCACTTGATGTTTCACACTGGGTAAAATTAAAAATGCTTTCTAAATCATTTATACCTTTATAAACGTCATTCATTTTTCTTCACTTTCTTGATTATATCACTTGTTGATTTGCCTTCAATTCGTTTGATAATAACAGCCTTTCCACCATATGATTTTATATAATTCTCCCCAAAACCATTTCCAATCATATTATCAAGTGGATAATCTCCTCCCTTAGTATAAATATCTGGTTTTATTATATCTATCACCTTTATAGGAGTATCATCATCAAAACAGTAAACATAGTCAATCATTTGTAATGCAGCAATAACATTAATTCTGTCTGATTGACAATTTACAGGTCGGTCTTCACCTTTTAATCGTTTTATGGATTCATCTGAATTTACTCCAACAATTAAGATATCTCCTAAATCTTTACTTTTTTTTAAATAATGAATGTGACCAAAATGTATAACATCAAAGCAACCATTTGTAAATACAATACTTTGTGTTCCTTCACGAATTGTTTCAATCAAACATTCTAATTGTTCAGAATTATGGATTATTTTTTCATCATACATTTTTTAACCCCTTATAAATAATAAATATTATTTGTTTCATAATAATCGATTATATGATCGTCTATTACTGTAACACTATCAAGTAATTCTATTACTTTACTAGGGGAAATTAAATTCACATCGTTGTCTTTAGAAACTATACTTAAATTTTTTCTAAGTACTCTATAGCTATATTCACTTCCGAAAAAGTAACAAGGATTAGTAGTACCACCCCATAAAGTAATATTAGGCCGGTTATAGAAACCTGCAATATGTCCTGCAGAACTTTCTATACCAATTAATACTTCGAGTTTTGAAATAACATAAGCGTACACAAAAACCGAAACCGGTTTCAATTGTATAACATTAGAATAATCAATATTCAATTCATATGGATTTTCATTTAATAAAATAATATTTATGTCTTTTTCATTTGCTGTTTTTATAAAATGTTCAACATTGCTGCTTGACCAATCTTTATATATCGCTGATACCCATTGGGAATTTTCATCGTTTAAGCTAGCTCCAGAAAAATATTGTAATCCAATAAAGTTCTTATTGTTAAATAGTGAATCAACATATTCTTTTTCTTTTATACCAATATTGTCTAAAATTCTTTTCTGCAATATATTATCATATTTATATGGATTTACTTTATCTATTTCTAATAACTCATTGAGTATTTCGTAGTTTGTTTTACAAGGTTTATTATTACATCGATTCAAATATTCATTAAATTCAAATTCTAAATTAATTGCATTTTTACACATTAAAGGGTCTAAGCAATATTTTCTTTGAATACTACTGCTAAAATAGACAAAGTTATATTCCTCAAGGAATTTTTCTGCAATTTTATTACTTGGAACATTTTCAACTAACGCTAATGTTGGATGTAAATTGGATTTTAATAAATCAAACGCAAAATCAATCCACAAAGATGAAAATCTAAAATAATCACCTATTCCACTAAAAGTAGTATGTAATAATATATTTTTTGTATCAAACTGATTTATATCTCTATAATTTTTAAATATAAACTTATGATTCTCTTCAATATTTCGCTTAACCCGTACAATAATTTTATTATTCATGGAATAAAAATCAAAAAGTTTATATTTTTCAGCAGCAATTATCAATAAATGAAATTTGTAATTATTTTGAAATAATTCTATATATTCGTTATTCTCATTATCATGAATTCTTGCAATTATAATATGAATACTATCATTTGTATCATTCTGAACATAATCTTCCGTATATTCATCTGACCTATTAAATATTTTTTCAAGGCAATTAACAATATTATCAGAATCACAATTGAAGCTTTTATAAATAGGTGTACTTGTTTCAAAGCATTTATCCAATATTATTAAAAAATCATTTGTATATTTTAACAATTTTGAAACGATTATTTGTTCCTCAGTGATCGGTACAATTATGTCATATATAAAATAAGGTTTTTTTATATATTTTTTTGCCATTATGATGTCATTATCTTTTCTTGAAAATATCATATTTTCTTATCCTTAAAACATTTATATATCTAACAATTTTTGAATTATTCCATTAGTATCATATATTAATTCAATTATTTTATTTTTTATTATTTTTTGATTATTAAAAAGTTTTATTGAGTATGCAATAATCAATTGAATATTTTCTGATATTTGATTAACTAATGTACAGAACTCTCTATTAAAAAACTCATCTTTATAGATGTATTCCATTTTTTTCAGATAATTTGATATGAATATAATATTTTTTATATAATTAAATATAGAACCCCTATTATCGTTACTTAATATATTTTCCTTATATTCGCATAAGAAATTATCGCTTATTATAATATTATCAAGGAAAACACTTGTGAAATCATTTATATTGTTATATAAATCAATGTTAGAAATGGTCGTTTTTCTTATACGCATCATATAAAATTCATTATCATGAAAAGTTTTTTTGAGACTTACAGCAAAATCATCAAAAGTCATATACAATGGTTTATAAAGATATGTCGCTGCATCTAAAAAATCCATAACATAAAATATTCTATTCTGCTTATTATAACCATATATTATAAAGCAGTGTTTTCTTTTATAATTAAAATTGCTTTTTTGACTATTAAATTCATATGATATTGGTTCATATAAATGCATTATATATACACTATGAGAATCAATACCGTTAATTATATTGCTAATAGTTACTACATCTTTTTTAAAAGTTTCTTCAACTTCAAAACCCAATTTTTCAATTCCATATTTCAATTGAAAGTTCAATTCTCTATTAATTGAGAATACATTATCATTGCTAACTAAATGATCATATTCATTAAACATTATATATCTTGGTTCGCAATTAAAATTATAAAGGGTCGAATATAATGCTGCATCAAAACAATTAAATATGGTGAACTCATCAAAAACTTTAATCGTGCTAAATACTTTTTTCATAATAACTTTTTTATTGAATTTAAAATCCTTTTTACCTCTTCCAGATTAGTATCAAGTACAGAATCATAAATTTCTACTACGGTCCCCAAAGTCTCTTTTCTCAAGGATTTCCACAATGGTGTGCTCATTAAATAGAATAAAAATCCAGGCAATTCATTTTCAAAAATATCTATAACATCAGGATCATCAAATAAATCAAGAAATTTTGTTTCATCATTGTAGCGCATAATCCTAATCTCCAAAATATAATATCTATAAGAAAAATCGTTAATAAATTTTCTCTTAGTTAATTCTATATATTATTTTTACAAATAAAGCAATACTTGTGTTAAAATTATAAAAAATCAGGGCGAAATTATCGATATTCTAATATTATTAGATTTTTCAAAATCATAATATAAGCTAAATTCTCATTACTCTATTTTATAAAAATAATAGAGACCTAACGAAAAAATCAAAAGGTCTCCTTATCAAACTTAATGCTTTCTATTGATTATCATCATATATTAATTTCAATCATTTTCATTATTAAGAAAATAAATGAGTATTATGAATATCTATGCTCTACTCTTACTTCTTAACTTTTTTGTACTTTTCCTGAAATCAGTAATATGCTTTCAAGAACCAAACTCATACAACAAGGTAAAAGTACAAATTCGAGCTTAAAACAATATGAAACTATAATAGCTACAACGATTAACAATAAAACAATCCAGGATATTTTTCTAAAGTATTTTAACTCTTTATATGACAGTGGCTTTTCGGGTGTATCCAGCGGACAAAGAAATAATATGCATACAGATGATATAGCACTGATTATCAGTAATACATTTTGAAAATCATAAATCTTAGATAGCTTTATTACACCAATACAAGCCAGTATAGACAAAGTTGACAATATCTCACATCTTGTTTCAGTGGATGCATGATAACCACCAGCATATCGCCTTATAAACTGAAATGCTATATAGAAGATTATACTTTCAACAAAACACCCTAAAATCAAACCAAAGATACAAGCAAGAGTTAAATACATTAACTGTGATAGTAACATAAAGAACCCATAAATATATAGCTCTTGCTCTTCTTCAGTTATTGCACCATTTTGAAATAATCTATCAGTAAAATATTTAGATAATTTATTAATCATTATCAATCTTACTGAACTTCTTTAAAGAAGCTGGTGCTTTGGGCTGATACACTGCAATACAGGTTGTACTGTTAGCATCGCGTGTGAGTGACTTTTCAGCAATTGCCTTCATTGCCTTGGTGAAAATTTTCTTTTGAGATTTCATAAAAAATCCCTCCCTTTCTTTGATAATTAAATTTTATTTCATAAAAATAATCAAGTCAATATTCAGGTCTAAACTATCAAAATATTGGTTTATTCGATTAAAAAACCCCTTATTATAAGAATAATCTAATATAATTTGACTAATTATCTAATATCATTGGATTATTCTAATGATATGCGTGTAATTTATTGTCAAAAATTGGTAAAGTTACCTTGAGGTGATTTTATGACATATAAAGTATTTCTAAAAGATTTAGGTAATAAACTTAAGATGCAAAGGAAACGACTTGGATTCACCCAAAGCGAACTTGTTGAAAGAATAAATAAAGGATTAAGCAAAGGTGATGATGACTATTTATCTGAAAAACAAATGTCTACGGTAGAATGTGGAAAAAGTGCTACAAGATTAGATAAACTTCTAAAATGGTCACTTGCTTTAGGTAAAACACCCGATTATTTTTTATTAGGAATTGATTATAGTGATGACAGTAAGGATGGAAAAATCCTTCAAATTTGTGGTTGTCTTAAAAATTGTAGTGATGAAGACATAGACACAGTTTTACTGTTAACGCAAGGAATGAATTCTAAAAACAGCAATTAAAATTTGACAAATTTATTTTCATATGGTATATAAAACATATCTTGAAATAGATGTGTTTTATATACTTTTTTGTTTTTGAAAGGCAATATTTATGAATATAGCAATATGCGATGATGATAAATCTTTCAGAGATTTATTAGAAAAACATTTAAAAAATTATTTTAATGAAAGAAGTATACCTCTTAATTTTTTTCAATTTGGTTCAGGCGAAGAATTACTCGACAATCAACTGCTATTTGATTTAGTGTTTCTTGATGTAGAAATGGGAAATATCAATGGAATTGATACGGGAAAAGAATTAAGACGAAGAAATCCACATAATATTATTTTTGTTATCACCTCATATGATGGTTATCTTGATGATGCTTTTAAAATTCGTGCATTTAGATTTCTGTCTAAGCCGTTAAATGTTGTTCGGCTTTATAAAGCTCTTGATGATGCCGCTGAACTAATAAATAATGATATGATTGTTTTCTATGATATGAATACAGGAGCCGATGTTCGCGTATATACGAATGACATTATCTATCTGGAAATAGAGAAAAAGAAAACAAAAATCGTTACAGTTAATGATACCTACTATTCAACTGAGAAAATCGCAGTATGGAAAAACAGATTAAATGGTATCTCCTTCGTTTGTCCGCATTCAAGCTATATTGCTAATTTAGATTATTCCATAAAACATACCCGTACCCTTCTTGTATTAGCGCAGAAGGATCTTGACGGAAACATTATTGAGAGATATGAAATCAATATTGCACCAAAAAAACAAGCTGAAATTAAAAGATTGTTCTTCTATGTTTTAGAAAGGAGATAACAATGCCTGCTTTGCCCTTTCTTGTATTTATGTATTTTTCGGAATGTTTAATTGTATACAGCTATGCAAACTCCATTTATAAAACAAGAAATAAATTTTCAATATTAATTTCCATATGCTTGTATGCTGTTCTAATGTTGGTATATAAGTATGTAACCAGTTTGGAAGCATTCAATTTAATATTTACACTACTGTGTAATATTCTATGTCTCTTTATTTGTTTCAAAAGTTCATTGAAATCCTCATTATTTCATGGAACTATATTAAGTATAATTCAATTTGTATCAGAAGTTGCAGCCATATATCTCATTTCCCATATAACAGAAACACCAAATAATTCATATATGGAAAATACCACAATCTATATGCTTGATGTAATGATAAGCAAGATTTTATATTTCACCATAAGCAGATTTCTGGCAAAGCTGTCCGCAAAGGAGGATTCAGCAAAATCCTGGGGACGCTGGTGTTCACTTGCTATTCTGCCTATCAGCAGTTTATTTATTATTCTTGTTATCAGAATAATTACTAATGGATTAACTTTTTCTTTATCTGAAAGTGTAATCTGCATTATCTCAATCGTTTTATTACTTGTTGCCAATATTGTAGTTTATTTCATCTATGAAAGAGCCGAGAAAAACAGTCAGAAATTAATAGAACTTGAATTAATCAATCAGAAAAACGATACTGATATACAATATCTAAAACTGCTTGAACATAAAAATGAAACAATGAATGTAATGGCTCATGATTATAAAAATCATGTAATGACTATCAGTAATATGTCAGACTCACCTGAAATTAAAGAATATATCAACAATATGCTTGGTGAAATCGCAAAATATAATCAAATAGGCAAAACCAAAAACAGATTGCTGGATGTTATCTTGGGAAAATATACAGATATATGCAGAGAAAAAGAAATTACATTTGAAACAGATATTATGTCTGATAATCTTAAGTTTATTAATGGTTATGACATATCAGCTCTGTTTAATAATCTTCTTGATAATGCGGTTGAGGCAGCTGCTGAATCATCCGAAAAATTTATTCATATTGAAATTACAAACAGCTTAAGTTCCTATCATAAAATAATAGTGATAAATAGTTGCGATATTGAACCTAAAAGCAAAAAAGGCAATTTAATTACAACAAAACGTAATAAAGATATTCATGGCTTCGGAACAAAGAGCATCAGAAAAACCGTAAAAAAATATAATGGAGAATTGCACTGGGAATATGATAATGCAAATAAGCAATTCAAGCTCGTAATCCTATTCCCGGATGAACAATAAAATATTCAAATGAGCACTTCAAAATGAAGTGCTCATTCTGTCGAAAAAGGCACAGCTTAGACTGTGCTTTTTTGCATATTTATGGTAAAATAGTATAGGTGATAAAAATGCTAAAAAAGAGAAGAGAAAACCGAGAACAGGTAGAAATATTCAGCATAGAGGAATTTGTACCGGCAGAGCATCTTTTAAGGAAAATAGATAGTGCTGTGGAATTTACACATATATATGATATCGTAGAAGACTTGTATTGTTCGGACAACGGCAGACCGAGTATAGACCCTGTGGTTTTGTTCAAGATGGTATTGATACAGCATACTGGATTGCAGGTGCTGAATAAGAAAATGCATTGTTTGGATCCTCTGATACTGAATGACACCATAAATCCAACCATGCATCTGCCTCTTCAAATTTATATTTTCTTTCTGCAAGTCGTTCTGTAATATTTCTTGGAATACATAAAAAACCATATCCATCCGTAGCATATACTGAACCCTGCATACACTCTTCTCCACAACACTTCACTACCCAATCGGTAATGTAATAAGATAATTTTTTAGTTTTTGCATTCAGCTCATACTGAACAAATCCTAATTGTGACAATATATCCATTCTATCAAGCGTTTGTGAGCGTTTTTTAAGCCCTACAATACTTTTTAACCCAACAATACCACCAGACCACATTCCAGGGTTCACAGCGTTTCTGTGACCACAATAAGAGGCTTCTCCTTTACGAAATGCAGCACGGGATGCTAACTTAGCCCACGTTCCCATAATACCCTTCCCTGTAGGTAATATTTTTCTAGGCAATTTTACCCACTCATATTTCATTAAGCATTTCATTTGGAACACCTCCTTAAAATTTCTAAAAAATAAAAGGACAATTTTTCATTGTCCTTTTTATATGGTAATTAAATTCTTACAGTCAATCCAACAAGGCAATCAGTCTGAATACCCACTAAATACCAATTATTACTAATTTCAATTCGTGTAGAAATCCATTTGTCACCAATTAAAACTTCTAGACACTCTCCACAATGAAGTCCTCCATAATAATCATCTATATCAAAACGAATATCCATGCATTCACGTTTTGAGTCATAAATTAAATTCCCTTTCTTTTTCATTTTTACTCCTATTAATCTTAGTTCTTGTAATAAATTATATAAAAAAGACCAAATAGGTTAGCTAATCCCATTTGGTCTTGTGGCAAGTATTAAATTATGAATATGTATTACCGAAATGACTTCTCCTTTCACTTAGTTATACATATCTGCGCAGATATGACATCCCATTCGTGGTCAATGAATCAGGATAACCACCAGAAACGCCCTATTCATGGGATTTTCCTGTGTTGTCCTTATTATAACTCACTCACATCCGGACGCTCTGCATTGCCCCAGACAAAGTCCGGGATTAGTACAGAAAATACAATCAAATCATATAAATCCCACCTCCTGTTTTCCTCTGAAATCAATTTTCATTTCAAATTGATTAGTTTGAATTGATGATAAAAAGTTGTTATACTGTGATACATTGGTTACAGTATGCTTTACAATAAAACAGAAGAGGTCAAACAGGAACATCAGATAAAAGTGATTATTGAAATCCATGTTCTGTTCAACCCTCCATATATAAGGACACTAAAAATCATTTTGTAAACCAAATTTGCAAAAAAATCAAAAATATTTTTTTACATAGAAAAAAGGAACCCATGCTACCATGAGTTCCTTAAGCTTTTTGATGACACGATTATGCCGTTTTGATACAGCCATTCGGCTGATTCCAAAGTACTGCCCGATTTGCTCCATACTCCAATCCTTGTAATAGTACAGTTCAATCAACACCTGTTCATTCGAACTAAGCATTTGCAGTGCATTTTGCAATTTTTCCAGTTTCATTTTATTAACAACTTCAAGATAAGTTTCGTCAGTAAAAATAGACACTCGCTGTGAGCCAATGCAGTCCTGTTCAAAAGTTCCTTTACTAAGGTGCCGCCTGTCACTGCGGTCTTGTGCCTGCTGACGCTTCCTGTCCTGTTCAAGATACTCATAAACTTCTCTGGAAACATCTACTTCAATACAATCGTCATCATATTCAATTGTGGTTTTAACCAAACCCAGCCTTTCCGTCAGAAAAGCGGTAAGCGTGGTATAGCCGAAACAGTACCACAGCTGTCAATTCCTCAGCGTTTCGCTATTATTATCAAGATTGCAATGGCGGCAGCCAAGAAATCTAAGGTTGATCTAATTACAACCTCACCGACTATTTTATTTCATTAGTACAAGCTAATGATGTGTTTATTATATATCTTAAAATATTTCTGTCAATAGTTTCGACATTACTGTCCATATTATGACACATTTAATAATTAAAAATACTATTTTTATATATGATAATTTACATTATGAGCAGTTTCAGGATGGAACAGTGAAATGTATAGAAGATGAGATACCATTTGATTTGCCAGATGGCTGGGAATGGACGAGATTAGGCAATTTAAGTTCTTCAATTCAGTATGGTCTTAGCAATACAGCCGAAGCACAAGGCACTCATCGTCTACTTCGTATTACAGATATTCAAGACGGTAAAGTAAACTGGAGTAATGTTCCGTTTACAACGTTGAATAACGCAGAAACGTATCTTTTAAAAAAAGATGATATTGTATTTGCAAGAACAGGTGCTACTGTCGGTAAATCATTTCTTATAAACGAACTGCCTTTTGAATCCGTATATGCTTCATACCTTATAAGAATAAGGTTATTTGATGGTATGTCTCCAAGTTACCTATATCAATTTTTCAATAGCCATTGCTATTGGGAACAGATAACCGATAAATCAGTTGGCGTAGGACAGCCTAACTGTAATGGAACATCATTAAAAGAGCTTTTTATACCGTTACCATCATTAAATGAACAGAAAAGAATTGTTTCTGCTGCCAATGCTCTTTTGGAATACGCTTCGATTATTGAATCAGAAAAGGCTTCGCTACAAGAAATAATCGATCTCACCAAATCCAAAATCCTCGACCTCGCTATTCGTGGGAAACTTGTACCTCAAGATCCGAATGATGAACCTGCTTCGGTTTTGCTTGAACGCATACGAGCCGAGAAAGAAGAGTTGATAAAACAAGGCAAAATCAAGCGTGACAAAAAGGAATCTATCATTTTCAAAGGTGAGGATAACTCTTATTATGGAATTCATTTGCCAGATGGTTGGAATTGGGCTATTCTGAAAGATATCTCTTTTTCAATTAGTGATGGTTCTCACAATCCACCATCAGATAAAGGGTTCGGTGTGCCGCTACTAAGTGCAGCTAATATAAATAATAATTCCGTTCTGATAGATAATGCTACGCGATGGATAACTAATGAAGAATGGGAGATTGAAAATCAGCGCACAAATATTGAAATGGGCGATGTGTTACTTACTATTGTAGGTAGCATCGGTCGTAGTGCAGTCGTTGAAACCAAAGAGCATTTTGCATTACAAAGAAGTGTTGCAGTAATTAAGCCATGTTTTATAATCCCTTTTTATTTGATGCATATATTTCAAGCACCTCAAATTAAAAAATGGCTTAATGACAATAGCAAAGGAACAGCACAAAAAGGAATATATCTTAATGCACTTTCCATGATGGCTGTCCCTATTCCTCCATTAGAAGAACAATCTCGAATTGTCGAGCAAATAACTGTTGCATTTGATCAACTTGATTTAATTTCAAATGCTTTACTTTGATAATCAGCCGCCTCGAAAGAAGGCGGCTACATTTTTTACCAAGTAACTATTTTATCAACAAGTGCTTGCTGTTCGCTGGCAGTGCGTCGCAGATAGATTCGAGTCGTTTCTATACTTTCATGCCCCATAAGATCTGCAAGTAATGCAATATCATTAAATTTTTCAAGAAAATTCTTTGCATAACGATGTCTAAAAGAATGAGGATAAACAACTTTTTTATCGAGACCATATTTATCTGCATAATTCTTTAACTGTTGAGATATACCTCTTGTCGTAATTCTGTCACCATAACGATTTAAAAACAAATATCCTGATGTTCGGTTAGTTTCTTTCAACCATTCAAGAGTTTCATTTCTTAATTTTTTAGGTATGTACAATCTTCTCAATTTACCACCTTTGGTATATAAATCAAAATAGCCAATTTCTATATGTTCTATTTTGATTTGAATAAGCTCGCTTACTCTTGCTCCTGTTGCAGCCAAATACCAAACAACAAAATACCACTCCATATTACCGTCTTTTTTTAATTGCTTTTTTAGAAAATTATAATCAGCATTGCTGATAACATTTTCTAAAAAGTTCTTTTGCTGCACTTTAACTGCTTTAAGTTGCAATCGCTCTTTACCAAGATATTCAAGATATTTGTTGATACCTTGTATTCGCAAATTAACAGTTTTAGGCTTAAAGAATTCCATCAAATAACCTTTGTAAGCCAAAAGATTTTCTTTACTTATCGTATCATAGTGATTATGGTAATACTGTATAGTCCACAGATACGATGTAATTGTGTTTTCCGAAAGATTACTCTGTCTCAAATGTTCCTCAAAAGTTTGTTTTGTCTTCATAAAAAAGACACCTCCGTAAAATATTTTAGCGAAATAACTCGCATAAATATTATAACGAAGATGTTTACAATCCTCTTATTATGAGAAGATTGGCGATGAAATCACTTGTATTGATGACGAAATACCCTTTGAAATACCGGAAAACTGGGCTTTTTCGCGTTTGAAAAGTATTTGGGAACTTATATCTGGCAGAGATTTATCACCGAGCGCCTACAATGATCTCGAAGATGGTATTCCGTATATTACAGGAGCAAGCGACTTTATCAATGGAAAGATTAGTCTTGTTCGTTGGACGCCTAAACCCCAAGTTATAACCAACCATGGAGATCTATTGATAACCTGTAAAGGAACAATAGGAGAAATAGCTATAAATGATTTCGGAGAAGCACATATAGCTCGTCAAATAATGGCTATCAGGAATATTCACAATTTTAATATAGATTATTTGTCTTTGTGTCTGCAATTCTATATTGAATCAATCAAACAATCTGCCAAAGGACTAATTCCCGGGATTTCACGAGAAGATGTCTTAAATATTATCTTGCCTGTTCCACCTAGCAAGTATCAAATAGAAGTTGTGGAAGCAATTCAAAAATACAAGGAAATATTGAATAGTATAGAAGCGAACTTCAATTGAGGCTCGCTTCTATCATTTCAATGAAACGATTTAAGTTTTCAACGGCTTCATATATTTTAATCTGTTCATTTTTAGTAGGAACAGGCACAAGCGTTTCTCTTATTTGTTCTAAATGCAAATTAGGAACGCCGATTCCTTTTAGCGATTTTCTAAAATAACACTGAGTTGTATTGCTAGCAAAAACACATAGAATATATCGGGGATGTATTTGATACCCGATAGTACGGATAAGAGCTAAAGTAACATAAATATCAAATATATAGTCCCTATCAACAAGTGCAGCTACTCCTGTAGTACCGTTTTTAGCCAACAGAATATCTCCCTTTTGAGGGGAAATTCTTTTGTATAATTCATCGTGAAGGCTTTCAGGAATGTACATCACATTTTTCCAATCTATATATCCACTTGTAACATTTTTAGAAGAAAGAAAAATATAGCCATCTTCAGTGTACTTTGGTGTTTGATGTGTTCCATCTGAAATCGGTTCGCAAATAGATTTTAGCCTTGCCCATGCCCAGTCTTTGGGCAATTCAAAAGGCAACTCATCATTGATACATTTTACTTCGCCAGCAGATATCTTCTCATAATAAGAGTTATCCTCACCTTTGAAAATGACAGATTTCTTCTTATCCCGCTTGATTTTGCCTTGTTTTATCAACTCTTCTTTCTCGGCTCGTATGCGTTCAAGCAAAACCGAAGCAGGTTCATCATTCGGATCTTGAGGTACAAGTTTCCCACGAATAGCGAGGTCAAGAATCTTGGATTTGGCGGATGCTATAATCGTAATTAGTTCATTCTTATTGTTTTCTATTTCAGCTAATATGTTAAACAAGTCATTCACTTTTGAAGCAATTCTTACTTGCTCCTTTAACGGTGATACAGGAATTAATTTCGGCTTAATACCTGGTACTGTTAGTTGAGGAATACTTGAGCCTTCGCCAGTTTCAATCAAAGCTTCAAAAACAAATTTTAAATACAACAAATCTATATCGGCAGGAACTATTGTTATCAAACGAACAATTGGAACAAATGGTTCTTCCCTTATACAACAAAAGCCTATTGTACCTCTTGCCGATATTGTGAGACTTGGTGACAAAACCCTTGCTGTATTTGTATATCCATACAATCCATTATTTTCAATTCCATTTGAATATATAGGAATGCAACAACTCGATGTCTTATCTTTTGAGAATACATCAGGCTTGTCACCACCGGCGAATATTTCCGACGACACGGCTGTTATCCTACACCACGCCCAGCCATTTGGTACATCAAACGGTACCTCATCTTCGATACATTTGACTGTTCCATCCTGGAACTGCTCATAATGTAAATTATCCTCACCTTTAAAGATAATTGTATCGTTTTTTATATCTTTTGGTTTGAGTTTTCCATCTTTGACCATTTGCTGCTTTTCTGCACGAACATGCTCCAAAAGTGCAGAGGCCGGTTCGTCATTTGGATCTTGGGGTACAAGTTTGCCACGGATAGCCAGATCCAAGATTTTTTGTCTTAATGCTTTGGTATCCATTATTCATCCACCTCACCAATAAGTTTTTCAAGCTCGGCAACAGCAACAGCGATATTCTTGGACTTTTCCTTGATTTCTTCAAGAAGTTCATTTAAGGTTCGATCATCAATATCATTGTTATTTTTAATCCAAGTTATATCAAGGCTTGTTTTATCACGAGCACAAATATCTTCATAAGTATATTTACGCCATCTGCCGTTTGGATTTTCTTCGCTGTAGGTTTCTTTACGGGCAGTAATGTCCTCTGCATTGTAGCACTTTACAAACTCATCAAAGTGGCTCTCTTTGAGAGGATTGGTTTTTCCGAAAGATGGCATATCGGAACGAAGGTCATAAATCCAAACTTCCTTTGTACTATTTTTATCGGAAGCTCCACGGGTAAAGAATAACACATTGGTCTTTACGCCCTGTGCGTAGAAAATACCTGTAGGTAAGCGAAGAATAGTATGAAGATTGCATTTTTCCATTAAGTCTTTGCGAATACGCTCACCGTCACCGTCTGCGAACAAAACATTGTCGGGTAAAACTACGGCTGCACGAGCATTTCCGTTTGTGTTCAAGCTACGATAAATATGTTGTAAAAAATTCAACTGCTTGTTGCTTGTAGGGAAAGTGAAGTCATCACGGGTAGCACGCTCACCACCTTTTTTAGTTCCGAAAGGTGGATTTGTTAATACAACATCATAACCTTTCATCTGCTGACCGAAACTGGAAAGAGTATCACCTAAATAAATCGGACCACTAATATCGTGAAGCATTGCATTCATAAGGGCAAGACGATGTGTATCGTGAACAAGTTCACAGCCTGAAAAAGCTTGCGTGCGTTGGAACTCTTGCTGATCAACAGGCAAATCAAACAAGTCGTCTGTATGATCTTTTATATATCTGTCTGCGGCAATCATAAAGCCGAAAGTTCCGCAAGCAGGGTCATTACAGCACTCGCCCGGCTGAGGCGCAACCAATTTTGTCATAACATTTATGAGCACACGTGGAGTAAAATACTGTCCTGCACCTGATTTTTTCTCGGTTGCGTTCTTTTCCAACAATCCTTCGTAAAGGTTGCCGAGACCCTCTTCTTTTGCACTGTACCAGTCAAACTGGTCAATGGTAGCGATTATCTTTTCAAGGTTTTTCGGCTCATCTATATTTGTTTGAGCGCTTTGATAGATTTCACGGACACGACCGGTACAGTTCTCACCCAAGTGCTCCAAAAGTTCCTTGTAATAGCGTTTGAGTTTGATACCTTGTCTGCTTACAAGCTCGCTCCAACGGTATTTTTTGGGAATTGCTTCCTCGGTGCCGGTTTCCTTGCACATTTTTAAAAACAAAATATATGTCAGTTCGGTAACATACTGCTGATAGGTAATACCATCGTCACGCAGCACATTACATAAATTCCAGAGTTTTGATACAATTTCCTGATTGTTCACGCTGCAGTTCCTCCGTCTTCATAGAGATACTTGTTTAGTTCTACTATTATTTCATTAAGTTTACCACCAAAACGGCGGTCAATTGTTGTAAATCCACCTGCATTTTTGAAAGCGCCAATTTCAAAAATTTGCTTGTCCAATACGGTTTCTTCAAGCATTACTTTCTCAATACGACTTAGCCAATCAAGTTGTGTTTTGTTGAAAGTATGGTTTAATCTCAGCTTTGCAAAAGCATTTTTAACACGGGTTTCATGGCTAATCAGATTTGAACCAAGTGTCTGTTGACGAATAAAAGCGATAATATCCGCAACAATGTCTTGGTTGGTCATTTCTTTCCAAGCCGTATTTAGCTGGTTTTCTGTAAAATCATGTCTGTCGAGTTCGAGTTTCAACCCTTTAAGACTTTCTCTTGTAAGCTCAGACGGCTTTGTGCAAACTGTTTTTAAGGCAGTAATCGTATTGAGATTTGTGCTGACAAATTCCTTGAATGCTTCCAAGTAGTCTTCAGGTTTTTGACCTTCACCGTAACCCCTTGTACGTTCAACCATCTCATCGGGATGATTATCAATTACGACAGGACGTTTGTGGCGAACTTTATCTCTGTCAAGAATAAGAAATGCTTCTTTGTTTTTGATAATATCATTTACTAAATCACTTATTCCGATCGAAGAAACAGTTGAAGTTTCTGTATTTTCAAATGCATCAGCAGATTTTTTCACATTTTGGCTTCTTATGCTTTTAGCAAAATTATCAATACTTTGATAGCCTGTCAGATATTTAAATTGTTCAAGAGCTTTCTTGCTGACATTTGAGCGTTTACGCTGTAATTTTGCAACGATAGTATCAATTAAGTAAGCCTTCTCATCGTCGGTTTTTGCAACGGCGAGACCATTAAGCAAATCCTCAAATGTTGTACTTGGATTAGCAACTACCGGTTTCATATTGCTGACATCCTGCAAAGATTCATATACACCAACCGGATCGTAAATCTCAAAATTCGTTTTACCGATAGCCGGGCAACGTCTTGTTGCACGACCAAGCATTTGTTCAAATAAAATACGAGACTTTATTCGACGCATAAAAACGAGATTTACAATTTCAGGCACATCTATGCCTGTAGTAAGCAAATCAACTGTAACAACTATTTTTGGATAAGCTTCGTTTTTAAATCGTTTAATGGCTTCTGAAATTTTCTTTTTGTTTCCGCCAGCAACGCTGCCTGTAATTTTCATTACTGCATCGTTATCAACTCCGCCTTCGGAATAAATCTCTTTTAAGATTTTAACAATCAAATCAGCGTGATTGTCATCTACAGCATAAATAAGTGTTTTACCTTTTCCGTCAGGGTTTAAGTCCCAGGCAATTTCATTCAAAACAGTTCTGTTGAATGGTTCTGTTATTACTTCTCTGTTGAAAGAATCAACTTCAAATTTCATATCATCTTCCAAATCAGCACTGTTTGTAATTTCACCTGTAACAGGGTCATATATTGCGAGTTTTTCACCCTTTTGATAGTTAATTCCTTCGACACGAAGTTTTGTTTTTATATTATGAGGTGCATCGTGGTCAACCAAATATCCGTCAATGACAGCTTCTCGATATGAATAATTGAAAACAGGTTTACCGAATATCTCAGTAGTATGAAGAGCCGGAGTAGCTGTAAGAGCCACTTTTACTGCATCAAAGTATTCAATAACCGTACGGTATTTACTGATGTAGTCATCTTGATTTCGATAGAGCATCTCTGTTTCACTCATCTCTTTATCGAGCATATAACCACGGTGAGCCTCGTCTACGACAATCAAATCGTAATCAGTAATAGAAGGCATAGTATCACTTTCCGAATAAAGAATGCGTTTTACTAAACTTTGAACGGTTGCAATATGTATCTTTGTTTCTCTGTCAATTTCTTTCTCGTCAAGACCTTTAATGTTATAAATAGAGTCCAAAGTCATCAATTCTTCGATCTTGACTTCTTTGAATACATCTGTGGCTTGTTCACCAAGAGCAGTTCTATCCACAAGAAAAAGCACTCTTTTAAAGCGGTCACTTTTTATGAAACGGTAAATCATACCAAGGATTGTTCTCGTCTTACCTGTTCCTGTGGCCATTGATAGTAATGCAGTTTGTTTTCCCTCAACAACAGCAGCTTCAACAGCTTCTATCGCACGAATCTGGTATTCACGCAGATTAAGACCATCAGGGTCACGGAGCAAGTCAAACGGCGTATTCTGAAGGGCGGCATTTGCACTTGAAATATCTTTTTCAAGTTGTTCTATAATACCCTGAGGGCTTATCCAACCTTGCAGTGCTTTCGGAGCGTTTGAACTATTACGTAAGTCAAGAAACCAAATACCTGATTTCGTTTCAATCTGCTTTAAGTATTTTCTGCCGTTAGTTGCAAAGACAAACGGAACTTTATATGAGCCCCACTGCTTAATCACATACTCATTATGTTCAGACTTAATCAGTTGGGCATAATCCTTGCACTGATAGTCAATAACAGACGGAATATCAATGTTTGCTTTCTTGGCTTCTACAATACCGACAAGTTGCAAACCGATGAAAAGAGCATAATCCGCATATCCATTCTTTGAAACTTTTGAATCGGTAGGCCACTCTGCAATAGCAAGATTTTCTCCCTTTTGCGGACGAGTACCCTTAGAATAGCGAATATTGTTTGTATCTACTTCCCAACCATATTTACGAAGTTGTTCATCAATGAGATAGCGTGTTTCCGCTTCGGAAAGTTCCATATTTTCAGAAGCAGTTTCGGCTTTTTGAACACGCTCAGTTGTGCTTTTGTTAGAAGCCTCAGTGGATACTGCTTCGACTTGATGAGAGAGAACGGCAATTTTTTCTTCTTGTTCTTTTATGATAGCCTCATAATCGGGCAAGACAATCTTTTCAGGCATAACAAAGTCAGCCGGAATATAGCCCCAATCGCCATATACTTCCATAAACCATGTTGATAGATTATATGTCATTTGAAGCAAGGTTTTTGCGTCGTCAACGGAATCTGCGCCACTATGTACCGCACTATTTCGAGTTTTTCTTAAAGCAAAGAGAATATCATCAATTTTTTTTGGAATCAGTCCCTCTCGCTTTAATAGTCGAATACGGTTAGCGTGTGTATTATCTGTTTTGGGCTCTGAAATATGCTCGAAAGCAAATATTTCAAGAATCAGACGCTCCCCGAACATACCGAGCTTGTACAAGCAAGCATTTGGGTCGGAATATAAATAGTTTTCTGCCGCAGCACCTATTTGAGCTAATGCCGGCCAATATCTTTTCAAAAATTCAAAGTTGGATTTCATAAACGTCCCTCGTAACTTTTATTCCGATAATTTCATATTATGAGAAGTTATATATTAAAATAATAGCATATTTATGTTTAAATTACAATAATTTCTATTTATGAGACCATATTTCTGTACATTTACAAAATGAATTTTTTCCAGAGCATAAAAATATCAGTAGAAGTCAATATACTTGTCAACTTCTACTGATAAATATAAAATTATATACTTTAAATTAATTCATTATTTCATTTAAACTTTGAATTAATTTTTCTTTTTCACCACTACCATTTGTTTTAAATCTTTCTAATGGTAAATTGTATTTCTCAAAAATGGTATCTTTTATTATATCCCTTTCAAATTGTCTTGTGCCTTTTTTGTGATATTTATATCCATCAACTTCAATTGCCAACAAAGGTTGTTTATTAACTTTATTATAAATCATGAAATCAACATGGCTATCCGTTTTAACAACAAAATTTAATTCTTTATCGTTAAGTTTATCAAGATTTTTAAATATTTCTTTTAAAGGCAAATGAACAACCACACCAAGATTATAATATTCATTTTCCTTTAAAATTTCACAGATTAGACTATACATAAGATTTTCAGAATCATAGAAAGATATTCTTTTACTTTTTGAAAGTAATGCGTTTCTTTCAACTTGATACTGACTATAAAGATAATCAAAAACAGAGTAGATTTCACTTTCAATTATATCAAAATTATTATATTCAATATAACTAACCAAATCCCCAATATTCGTGTTTGTATTATCTTCCTGACCAACAATAATAGTAAAATTCTTAATAGCTCTTGATACAGCTACATTCAATAGATTAGGGTCATCGGAGAATGAAGTAACTTCGTCATCCACGGTAGACATTATCATATAATCTTTTTCCCTGCCCTGGAATTTATGTACTGTATCAATCAGCATATCATCATTCTTGATAGTGTTTGTTATTTCTTTTACCTGAGCTCTATAAGGTGTAATAATTCCTATATTGGCATCATTTATATTAGTTTCAGGTAAAATTTCTTGTGTAATCACATCAATTTGGCGCTGGTTAATGTGCCCTCTTGCGTGATTACCCTGAGTAGTTTTGTACGCTTTTAATGTGTCTTCTTCGTTGCTGTCTTTCGTCATAATAATCAATTGATTATCGTAAAATTTCTGATTACAAAATTCAATAATTTTCGGATGGCAACGATAATGCTCTCGCAACAGAGTATTTGGCACATCATGAATAATACTAAAGACTGATGATAAAAAACTATTCTGTGTAAAATTATACCCTTCCTTGATTTTAAATAATGAAAAAATTTGATTAGTTTTTAATTTATCCATTTCAGTAATTACATTTGGCAACTGCTTTCTATCACCGACTATTACTGCATTTTCAGCAACCGACAATGCAACCAAACCAGTTGCAACATCGACTTGTGATGCCTCATCCATAATTACATAATCGTAAATATATTTATTTTTTGAAGAACCGAGATTACTTCTTGCAGAATATGTTGTACTTAAAATGATAGGATATTCCTTTATAAATTCTTTAGGTTTTTTCCATAAATCATCAATTGCAAAGATTGTTCTTTCAGTTTTATCAGCATATTTTTTATACAAAAAGTCCTTAAAATATTGCGTTGATAGATCAATATAATTGTCAAGCAAAATCTTTGCATCAGTTGCTTTTAATTCGTTTTCTAACCTGCTGATTTCATCGTTTAATTCTCTCAATCGTACAACATAATAATTCTGTTTTACTATTGAAATTAACACATCAAGGCTTTGACTTAAATAATTCCTGTTTTTCAAACCAAAACAAAATATAAACAATATGCTATTAATAATTTGCTTTATTTTATTGGTTTGAAAATCAAGCCTTGTCCATAATTTCAACAGAAAATTAGATTTTATGTATGATTTACAGTTAATTTTTGGAATATTAGAATCTTTACATTGTTCATTAAAATAAACTTGTTCCGTTTTTACAGAAGACTCTTCTTGTTTATCTTTTGCAAGTTCATTTTGCTTTTCAAATATTTCATTTAATTTTTCTGAACTTTGCTTAATTTCGTCTTTGATTTCAAGAATCCTGTTTTCATCTATTTTCCAATCACTGATATCAGGTAATAATTCTTTTTGATTTTCTATAAACTTAATCTTATTCTCTTTTCTGCCAAGTGGTGCAACTAAAAAGTCATAGCCATATTTACAAAGCTTTTCATACACATTCTCAGTAGCTGAATTATTATTAGAAACAACTTCAACTGTTTTACCTCTGATTATCAAATTCGCAATAATGTTAAGTATAGTTTGAGTTTTACCTGTTCCGGGTGGACCTTCAATAATACTTACTTGATTTGTTAATGCATTATTAACTGCTGTTGTTTGGCTTGAATTACTTCCAAAAGGAAAAATCACTAATTCATTATCATCAAATGTATTTGCTTTTTGTGAAAGCAGGTAATTATACGCAACTGTATTATCACTTATAAAATTTTCCATTGCGTCATATTGATTTGCTAATATTTTGTTATCATCTTCAGTTTTAACACTAATTTCATCAGCAATTAATTTTAAATAATTAAATACAGACTTTGCATTTTCATTTGATAAACATGATTTCTCAATCTTTAACGCTGAACAATGATATGTTTTTTCATAAGTATTAAAAATAATATGCCAATATTCATTATTAAAAACTGCTATATAATTTATATCAAACAGCAAATTACCTTTACTAATTAGCCTTACCGTAGAAGGTGCTATTACCATAGGATTTCTATACCATTTAATATTATAATTGTTATATGTGTATCTTCTATTATTGTTAAATACAACCGTGCATTTTCCGTCATAATCTGAGTATTCACAAAATTTTATATCTTTTGTTTTATCCTCAAATTCACCGTTTCTTTTTATAAAAATTAAATTCGTTTTCGTGTTCAAAACAATACCTCAATGATAAAATTTCAAAAATATTTTAACATAGACTTATTAATTTTACAATAATTGGTGTATACGGCACAAAGCTAAAGCCTGCGGTTCAAACGCAGGCTTAATCTTTGTGCTTATTTCAAAATTTCTTCTTTAAGTTCTAATACTGCCAATGCTGCGGTGCAGGCTGGGCAATCGCAATTTGCTACGCCTTGCGCTTTTAACTCCTTAGCGTGTTCATAGAACTTGTTTGCAGTTTCTTCGCCGAATTTGGCTTTGGCTTCATCAGTTGGCAAAAATGCAAGCATTCCGTCAACCGGCACGATTGAATCTTGCAGCTCGGCAACATATTTCTCTCCTGCCTCTTTCTGTTTGTCTGTACCGATAGAATCAAGCCAATTCTGCGCCGCCTCTTTCAATTCATCACAGCACCAACCTAATAGTAACACCTTTGTTTTTTCAACTGCGTTTTTCATAATCATTCTCCTTTAAACTTTTTTGAAATCAATATTTGCCGATTTTGCCTGTCTGCACAAATCCTTTGTCTGCAATGTATACTTCTTTCCATCTTTTATAAAATAAGTTCCGCACTGTCTGAATTCAAAACTGATATTTTTTCTTACACATTGTTCTCTTATATTCAGTACCCAGTCATAATTCAGCTCTCTGGCATTTCTGTCCGATTCACCGCCGACAACGACTAATTCTATATCGTCAAGATACTTTTCAATATCAATATTTTCAAGCAGCGGCTGTGCAGTGATGCATTTATGCTTTATCGGCAAATTCCTGAATATATTCAGCTTATAATCTGCATTTTTCTGATTTTCAACGGTGCAGCAAATCACAACATTATCGTATCCGTCTGACCAATCATCTGGAATACAGTGCATAAACCGATCAATTCTTTTGGTTAGAAACAGAAAGGTGCAATCCTGCCTTTCCTTTATCATTTTCCAGCATTCAGCACGCCAAGCATCCGCATCTTCTATAAGGAAATCGGAGGAAAAGCATAAATAAACCATACCCGGTTTCATTTTATAATTACCGTTTTTCAGCTTTTGCATAGGCTTATCAAAATCTTTTGTTTTCACAATTTTATTTGTATCCACATTTCGTTTTGCATCGCCCTTGTGAATGTAACAATGCAGACAGCCGTCACTGCATTTTTTACATCCCCGCCACGGATTCCACATCGCCATACTGTTACGCTCCTAATAATTACCTGCGAATTAAAACGCCTTTCATATACTCCGTTTCATTATGAGTTTGATATATGCTTTGTTTTTCTTCTTCTGTGCAACCAATCAGAATTTTAATTTCAGAGTCCTTTTTCATTAAATCTACAATAACCATAATTGCATCTATCTTTTTTTCGTCTGTTCCGACCCAAACATCAATTCCGCCGCCATCCATAGCCGTTGTTTCTTTCAGGTAACCATAATCAACTTTATAAATAAAATCGGGGAATTTGGGATGAGCAGTTCCTTTTGCTCTGTCAATTACAATTTCGCTGTTTTTGACCAGTTCATCTAAAGCATTCCAAAATTCATCATTCATAGCCAGATTTCCTTTTCCTGAATTTCTGTTTTTTCAGTCATTTTATACCATTCATATATCGTTATTTTATTTCCGCAGCAGTTTATTCAATGAATCAATGAAAGCTTTGTCGTTTTCATTGGTTCTTTTCTTTGGTCCTTTCAGGTGTGTGCCTGCCATCCTTGCCTTCTTTGATTCGTAGCGTGTGGTAAGCAGCATTGTCAGGTTGCCGTCATTGATAATAAGTCCGTTTTGCGTGATTGGCTTGCCGCCCTTTGAAAGCACCATTGCAGAGAGTCCGTAGTCCTGCGTAACAACAATATCCCCTCGGCTAACCTGATTGACAAGTGCAAAATCAACACTGTCAGCACCCTTTGAAACGGTTACGGTTTTTGCGTAATCACTGTTTATGATATGGCTTGTATCGCAAAACACAATCACCTCAATTTTATTCTCTTTCGCTATCTCGATTGTCTGCTTTACAACAGGGCAGCCGTCTGCATCAATTAAAATTTTCATAAACTATTTGTTTTCTTCAAATACAATTCCCGTATTATACTTTTGGTTATTGATTTCTTCTTTGATTTTTATTACGCTTTCAACATCAATATCATAACAATTTGCAATTGCCAAAGCGTAGTATATTACATCCCATATTTCTTCATCAATTGTACCCTTAATGCTGTCGCTGTCTTTATACAAAACATCTTTTCTGATTGCCTTAGCAAGCTCGCCAACCTCTTCAGACAGCTTAAGAAAGTAGTCCTTTTTCAGTTCAGGCTTATAATCCTTTTGTTTAATATAGCTTTGAAGATACTGTACACTTGTTTTTCCGTTCATATAATAATTCTCCAAATGATGATATACAATTGCGTTTAAAATTCATTCAGGTATTTCTGTAATTTTTCTGCAAACTGACCGATATGTATTCCGTCAACAAAGGAATGATGTGCCTGCACAGATACAGGCATAATCGTTCTGCCGTCTTTCTCGTAATATTTTCCCCAATCGAACAAAGGCGTCGCATTGTCCTTTTTACCTGAATTTGTGTGGGAAATATGTGTGTAGGTCAAAAACGGCATAGGCGAGCACTGAAACACATCATTGCCGAGAGGTTCTGTAAAATACTCTTTTTGCTCCATTGCAATCTGTGTTGCAGATTTTACATACTCCTCAAGCGTATCTGCCATAGGAACATTTACAACCTTAAAAAGTTCTGTATCTTTATTCAGATAAGTAAAAGCCGTATCAATTCTGTCAAACAAAACAACCTGTCCATCAAAAAAGCGATATCTGAATGCCTCAATTTCATTTGCGCATTTGCACACGGCATACACCATAGAAAGCGTAAAGGATAAATTCTGATTTCTTGTCATGTCAAGAAACTTTGTAACATCGACTTCAAAGGTTACGCAGAATGCCGGCTCAATACTATTTCTGAAAACCGCACAATGCATAGCTCTTTCCCAATTTTTTTCATCAATAACTTTATATGTGTTAGCCATATCAATCACCTTAAACAATTATAATTTCTTCTTTTTATATTTTTCCTTTGCGTATTCATATGCCTCGTCAATCAAAGGCTTTAATGATTCAAAGGTTTCACTGCTTGGATTGAGCACACATATCCAGCTCATCCACGCATAAACGGGATGCGGAATGATTTTATCGGTTTGGGTAAAGTCATAATCCATATCCACAACACAGCCTTTAGCCGGTCTTTTCGGCACAGCAGTGAACATATTAAGAAAAGTTTGCTTGCGTATACCTAAATTTACACGGTATATACCGTCTCTGTTCAGTGCAGAGCCTTTGTCATTGTCTCCGTCTTTCTCTTTAATCGTCAGTATGTATATTCCGCGTTTCAGCTTGTTTTCAGGGTTATAGAAAATCCCTTTTTCTCCCCAGCTTTCCACTAAAACTGTATCTTCTAAATTTTCAAGGCAATAATTCAATATTTCTTCTGCATTCATGGTAAACTACCTTTCAAGTTGTAATTCAGCGAATAGTATGTGCTGTAATAATTGTATAACTATATGAATTTATGGTTATTTTAATATCATCAATTTCACAATACCAATTCTTGCCCTGTTTATAAATACAGCAGTTTTTATCAAGCACTTTGTTTTTGCAGAACTCAACTACATCATTTGTATCTAATTTTAGATTTTTCTTAATTCTTTCTACGCCCAATTCAGTAGTATGAATTTTATCTATATTATCAAGTAATACCTGCTTATCTTCCACGATGTATATCTCCTCATGCACACATTATTTTTTATCTTTGCCTTTTATTTTATCAATAATCCGCCGTATTCCCAAAGTGACAGCAATACACAAAGGAAAAAACGGCGTAAACGGCCCTGCCCAGAATGCAAGATATGCCGTTGCCATTACACTGCACCATTTCCAGCCGAACAGCGCGTGGCACAAATATCCTCCCCAGACAGGCGAATACATAACAACCACAACGATTGCAAAAATAACAACTGTATGCCAATCCTTACATTCCTGCCATACCCATTTGCAGAATTTTATAAATTTATCTTTAAGTTTAATAAATAACGCTTTAATCTTCTCCATTTTTCAAATACCGTCTTTTTAATAAATTACAATTTATCTGTTTAATTCCATTTCAATACAATTCCAAATTTCATTCATACACGAATAACTTTCCGCCGTTTCTCTTTCAACGATTTTAAAGCCACAGGAAAGATAGCATTGGATGGCAGGGGTATTATTTTCAAAAACACCCAGCGTTACCTTATCAGCTTTTAATTCATCAAAGGCATATTTCAATGCAGACAAAACAAGCTGTTTTCCGTAGCCCAGCCCTCTTTTTGTATCATCCACAATTACAAAACCAAGTCGTGCAATCTTTCTTGCATCATCAATAAAGCGTATCGTAAGATGCCCGATGATCTCATCCTCGCAGATGGCGGTTAATTTACACAAATCTTTATCGCTGTACTGCGAATAGTAATTGTTCATATCATCGGCAGTTATCGGATAATTTTCATATCTGTCCGCACTCCACTGACGAAAAGCATATTCATTTTTCAACCACTTTACAATAATTTGTGCATCGGTACTTTTATACAATCTTAATTCAATCATAATTCGTTTTCCTAAATATGATAAACATACTGCAATTACCGCAGCCACTTACCGCCGATAGTATCATCATAATATTTGCCACCGTACTTAAAACCGCACTTTTCATAAAAGTGTCTTGCCCTGTAGTTATCCTCAAGCACCCGAAGAAAAACAGTTTGAAAGCCCATAGTTTTTAATTCTTCAACAGCCTGCTCAAGCAAGGGCTTACCATAGCCTTTGCCCATATATTCAGGCAGAAAATAGATAGAAACGATTTCGCCCCAGTCTTTATAATCCTCAAATCGTGATTTGCAGTAGGTTAATGTGCCGATTATCTTTTCATCGTCAAGCATAACAAGAGTATATCTATCAGGATTATCAAATGCACCGCACCATTGACCTTTGGGAATACTGTCCAAATACGCCTGCGAAATAATCCCTTTGTACGCATATTTCCAGCTTTGCTCATAAATATTACTTATTTCCTCACGGCTGTCAGTCTGATTCATTTTTCTGATTATCATATTCGTTACTCCCATATAAACTCAATTTCATTTGTATTAAGCACTAAAATACAATTCGTATAGACAACTCTTTTATATTTAAGCCAAATGTGAAGTTCAATAGCTAAGCTTCTCATATTTGGAGAAATGTTCGTACTGATGTATTCCCAAGCCCAATAATTTTTCTCTTTTCGTTTTTTAATTTCTTTGTTTGCTATTTCTGTGAATTCTTCAACCGATATAATTTTACCTTTGTAATTGTTGTTTTTATTAAGAGAAGTTTCCAAATGAACATCACAGAAATACTTGTCCTCAAGCCTGCATTTTATGTGGCATTTGGTAAAATCTTTATACTTTTCGACAAAGGTTGTGTCCGTATAATCCTGCAGATAGAAATGCGTTTCAAAACTTAATGTCAGCACATTGTCGTCATAAGAAACACTATATAAATCCTGATCGTGAAGAATACCATCAGGAATATTATTTTCGCTCATTATGTATTTATCAGTCATTTTTAACTCCCCGTTAAATTAACTCAATCAGTTTAACAATGTTAATTCGTCTAAAGTGACATATTAATTATCTGAATTGTCACTTTGAATGTCACTTTGAAAATCAATATGCAGATATCTGTTTTTCAAATTTTTATTTTACCAAATAAAAGATTTTCCAAAAAACAATTCAAAATATCTTTTTGCTATTTCAAATCCTTAACATATAATCTGTCTGTTCCTTTTCTGTAATTCGTAATATCCTTCAGATAACGGTAGCCATATTTTTCATACAAACCAATATGCTCTGATGGGATATAGGTTCTTTTAAATCCGTTTTCCTTTGCGTAATCATTCGCAAAATCAATTAGTTTTTTACTAATTTTATGACCACGATATTCTTCAGTTACAAACACACTTGATATCCAAGGATAAATTTCGGGCAATGGATAATAGTCCGTTTTCATAATAGAAGCCATTCCCACAATTTGACCATCTGCAATCGCCACAAACATAGTCTCCCAATCTGTAAAGACCCAATTATTAATCGACAACAGAATATGTTCTTTCACATCAACCCATGAAAAGTTTTCAACAAAATCCAGCAACATGTCTGCCATTTCAGTATTCTTATCAACTTTTCTTATTTCTAACAAATCAAAAGTTTTTTCACTCACGGTATAGTTTTCAGTCATTTTTGTTCTCCCGAATGAATTCAATAAATATTTAAAGATGCAATCAACGCTTCGCAGCTGGCATAGATATCCTTATAGCACCTGTCAAAATCACGGGTATACCAAGGGTCGGAAACATCGGCACTGCTGCCTGTGTATTCCATCAATTTATGAATTTTATTGTCCTTATCTCCGCCGAGAATACGAGCCATATTGCGAATGTTGGCACTGTCCATACCGATAAACAAATCGTATTTATCGTAATCACTCGATTTAAGCTGAACGGCTCTTTTACCGCTTGGGTCAATGCCGTGTCTTTCAAGAACAGCCTTTGCAGGCGGATAAACAGGATTGCCAACACCGTTGTATATTTCTTCCGTACTGGTTGCAGACGAGACAATGACAAAATCCTTTTCCAGCCCTCTTCTCCTTACCACATCTTTTAACACAAATTCAGCCATCGGCGAACGACAAATGTTGCCGTGGCACACAAACATAATCTTCATCATAATTATATGATATTTTATCAGTGCGTTGTTGTCAATAAAAATAATGCCATCAGAGAGATTGATAAGTTCAGACACTTATGGTATTATGGTTTTGCAAGGATAAAAACACGTCCCGGTAGGTAGTCCGGGAGTAACACAGTTTCATTTGTGTTATCAGTAACCTGCCTCCTTTGGTTGTCCCTTTCTTGCTTAGTTTCAGAAAAAAAGGAGGGATTTTATGGCTGAGGTAATTTCATCAATAACCGTGTTATTCGATGAGCCTTTCTGGGTTGCCGTTTATGAAAGACAGTTCGGTAATAAATACGAGGCATGTAAAATCATATTTGGTGCTGAGCCGAAAGATTATGAGGTATATGCGTATTTGTTGAAGAATTATGACTCATTGAAGTTCAGCCCTGCCATAAAAACGAAAAAGTTTGCTGACAAGCATATGAATCCAAAACGAATGCAAAGGCTGGTAAATAAACAGTTGAACAGTATTGGTATCGGAACAAAAGCTCAGCAGGCTTTTAAGTTGATGCAGGAGCAATCCAAACAAATGCGCAAAACTACTTCTAAGCAAAAGCGTGAGGAAGAAAAAGAACGCAAGTTTGAATTGAAATCTGCAAAACGCAAAGAAAAGCATAAAGGTCACTAATTTATGCAAGCCAAGACAAACGTCTTGGCTTTTTTCTGTGCATATCAAATTATCGGTCTTTATTTTCTACATGATTAATATTCAGGTGAAAGATTGCTGCAGATAAAATATATGTTATAATTGATATGCAAGTCAAACAAAACAGCACAGTATTCAAAATTGTTTCATCATACGTGTGGACATCAGACAAGTTTCTCCGTTTGTAAAATGAATGATTCGATTTTTAGCATTCACTTCTTTTATGTTACTTTTGTTCACTAAAAATGAACGATGGCAACGGACAAAATTATCATCTAATGAATTTGCCAGTTCTTTAATAGTTCCCACAAATTCAATTTGACGATCTTTCGCATGAAGAATGACTTTGTGAATATTACTCGATGTTTCAAAAAAGAAGATATCATCATAATCTACGCTGATTTTTCGTCCGCCGACATCAATCGTATAGACCTTATGTGTTTTGTTGGTCTGGAGCGTGTAGCGTTCCATTGCATTCAAAAGGCATTCTCTGATTTTAACTTTCATTTCACTAGGGTTATCTTTTAAAACAAAGTCCATTGCCTCAACACGATACTGAAAGGTCATAAAACTTAGTTCGGAATGCGCTGTTATGAAGATGATAAAACCACGAGGGTCAAACAATCTGATTTGCTGTGCCAGCTTCATTCCGTTCATATCGCTGTTCAGGTCAATATCAAGAAAATAAACTCCTGTATTCTGACCATTCTTAACCTTATCGAGTAACTCATAAGGATTCCCTGTGTCCAAAACAAGCTGCATATCCAGCTCTTCTATCAGAACAGTATTCTGAATAATTTGTACGATAGCTTGGCGCTGTACATCGTTATCCTCGCACACCAAAATATTCAGCATATATGTCACTCCTTCCCGACAGCAAGTTCCATATGCTGTACAAAACAACCGCCTTGCATTGTTGTTTCCAACAGCACATTGTTATAGGAACCGATGATTTTCTGCGCATTGGAAAGTCCGATTCCCTGATGCCCTGACTTTGTACTAAAACCCTTTTGCTTCAGTTTATAAAGTTCCAACTTGTTAACCGGAAAGCTATTGCTTATGATGATTGATACACTATCAGCATTTTGAATGATATTTAAACCTATTATCGGATGTTGTGCTTCCAGCGTTGCCTCAATAGCGTTATCTAAAAAGATGCCCAGTATTCTGGCAAGATCTATGGTATCCATCAAAAAACTGTCCACTTTATCTGGAATATCAATTGTAACATCAATACCCGACTCGTGAGCATAAATCATTTTTGCGGAAAGCAGACTTTTGATTTCCAGCACACCGATATTGCTGAGCTGATTCAGCTTATAATCGCCTTGGTCCATCAGATTCTTGGTCGGTAAGATTTTGTTTTCAAAAAACGCCTTTAAATCTTCCGTATCACCATTTTCAATATAGCCTGACATAGAGAGCAGAATATTAATATAATCATGCTTAAAAGAACGCATACTGTTATACATAGCTTCCAAATTTTGAGTATAATCCTGTAAATCCTGCAGGGCTTTTTGCTTTGCTTCAGTCTGTATTTTTTCCAGATAAAAACGGCGCATAGCCAGAAGCAGAAAAAGCATAACAAGCAGATATCCCGAAATATGCAAAACATTATTATATATCATTTTGCCGACAGAGCCATTTTGTCCCGGAAGCAAATCATCAAACAGAAATATGGTTATCAGGAGCAGTAATACAGCATCAATCAAATACCATGTCTGCCCAAAGCGTAAAACCCCTTTACCTGACAGTAATAACTTTTTTAACAGTTTACCGCAAAGCAAAGTAATAAGATATAACAGCAAAATATGAATTAACTCTACACCAAAGGAAAAATACTGATTATCTGATAAATCCGAAGGAATTACCGCAACTAAAATATTTTTAAGCAAAGAAGACATTATGCCGGTAAGCACAAAGCCAATCATACCCATACAAATATTCTGTGAAGCCGTATCTCGGTTGGCAACCAATCCAAAAATACAGATTGCAACTAAAATACCGAACAAACCATATGGCACACAGGAGAAAATCGTTACAGGAATTCCTGTAAGCAATGTCAGCATAAAAAGCATGATAAATGCTTTCAGACTCATACGCTGAGGCCACACATTGCGAATAACCAGAGAAAGTGAAAAATATGATAAAACCATTCCCACATATTGCATGACACAGCCCTCCTCTTAGATTAACTGTGCTAATTATACTATATGTGTTTCTTTGTATCAAGCATCGCTCTGCGAAAATGATGAATAAATGCGTACTTTGCAGAGAAAAAACGCACTTATTCACGAAACAAAGCATTTTATGACTGTTTTGAAAAAACTGTTGCTTTTTCCGATATACTATTTTGCGATAAAGATATTTGTTTCGGAAAGGAAGTATAAAATCATGAAAAATTTTATAAAAGGTGTTGCCACAGCGGCAGTTGTAATGATTGTTAGTCTAATCATCCATATTATCTGCAATAAAAATGGCATTAATTTAGATTCAACAGTAACAGGTACAGTATCAGCAATTTCTGCTTTGCTGATTTATTGCGGATTAACGAGAAAAGAAAAAACAAAAAATGATTGAAAAAAACGAACTAAAAACAGTCAAAAGTGAAATACTTTTGACTGTTTTTAATTTGAGCTATCGGTCTTGATTTTCTACAAGATTGAGGTTTAGGTGAAGGCTTGAGGCTGGTAACCGACAGGCTTGACAGCAAAAATTATTATATGACAAATCCCAGCTTTGATAAATGAGCAAATTTGATAAGCAGGCAAAAAAGAATGAGTGTATTTTGCACTCATTCTTTTATTTTGTTGATATTGATACTTTTTTGATTTATAATAGACATTGAAAGTGAATCGGAGTATAAAATATGATAAAACAAATAAATCAATATGAAATAGATGAGTGTGTTTCAGTAATAAAAAGGAGCTTTAAGGACATTGCTGAGCAATTATACATAACAAAGGAAAACTCACCTAATTATGTGCTTTTCTCAATTAATTCTGAAAAACTCAAAGCACAGCTTGACAGCGGTCGTCTTATGTTTGCTGCATTTGAGGAAAATAAAATTGTAGGATATTATTCACTTAATATAATGGATAAAGAATGTGAGATAAACAACCTTTGTGTTATACCTGAATGCAGGCACAAAGGAATCGGCAAAAAGCTGTTAAAACACGCAATTATAAAAGCAAGAGAATCAGAAATAAACAAAATAAACATCAGCATTGTGGAGGAAAACAGCAAGTTAAAAAAATGGTACGAGGATTTCGGCTTTACGCACACGCATACCAAAAAGTTTGATTTTTTCTCATTTACTTGCGGATATATGGAAATGATACTATAAAAAAGGAGATTAAAATTATGTTATTTATTGAATATCCAAAATGCTCAACCTGTCAGAAGGCGAAGAAATGGCTTGACAGCAACGGCATAAAATATGACAGCAGACACATTAAGGATGATAACCCGACCTTTGAGGAGCTTAAAGCATGGTATGAAAAAAGCGAACTGCAGCTCAAAAGATTTTTCAATACCAGCGGTATGCTTTATAAGTCAATGAACCTAAAGGACAAACTGCCGAATATGAGCGAAGAGGAGCAATTGCAGCTTCTGGCAACAGACGGAATGCTGGTTAAAAGGCCATTGCTTGTTGGTGACAATTTTGTACTTTGCGGCTTTCGGGAAAAGGAATGGCAGGAGATTTTATGATTGTTAATGAAAAGCTGGAGGTCCTAAGAAAGCTGATGAATGAAAAGAATATTCAGGCTTACATTATTGTGACTGATGATTTTCATTCTTCTGAATACGTAGGTGCATATTTTAAGGTGCGTGAATATTTGTCCGGATTCACCGGCTCAGCAGGAACACTTGTTGTTTTAAACAACGAGGCTGCGCTGTGGACAGACGGAAGATATTTTATACAGGCTGAGGAACAGCTAAAGGACAGCACAATCAAATTGATGAAATCAGGTCAGCCCGATGTGCCTGACATAATCGAATATCTTTATAACAAGCTTGATGACGGTGACACCATCGGATTTGACGGAAGAACTGTCAGCAATTATTTTGCAGGCAAATTAATTGATTCATTAAAAGAAAAAAACATTAAATTATCTTATCGGATTGATTTAGCTGATAAAATATGGACTGACAGACCGCCGCTTTCAAAAGAGCCTGTGTGGGAGCTGGATGTAAAATACACCGGTCTTACAAGAAAAGAAAAGCTTAAGAGCATCCGCAGTAAAATGGAAGAAAACAACACGGATTTTCTGCTTCTTACCGCACTTGATGAAATTGCATGGCTGTTGAATTTACGCGGCAATGATATTGCCTGCACACCTGTTTTTCTGGCATATATGATTATCGAAAAATCATCAGCAACACTCTGTGTTCACAGAGAAATACTAAATGACGAGATAATTCATAAGCTTGAACATGACGGCATAGACCTTGCTGATTACAATGATTTTTACAGGCTCATAAATGAAATACCGACAGATAAAACAGTTCAGCTCGACAGCGAAACTGCGAATTACTGCGTAAGCAAAAATCTGCCTGACAACATAAAAATCATGAACAATCAAAGCCCTGTTGTGATGATGAAGGCGGTAAAAACACCACAGGAAATGGAAAACATAAGAGCCGCACACATTAAGGACGGTGCAGCAGTTACACGCTTTATTTACTGGCTGAAGCATCATGCTGACAAAGAATGCATTACCGAATTAAGTGCCGCAGAAAAGCTTGAACAATTCAGAGCAGAGAACGACACGTATCTCGGTGCAAGTTTTGAGCCGATTATTGCATACGGTGCACACGGAGCTATCGTTCACTATGAGCCCACAGAAAAAACAAATGTCAGAATTGAACCATCAGGTCTTTGCCTGACTGACACAGGCGGACACTACCTTGAGGGCACGACGGATATTACACGCACTATTGCCCTTGGTAAGCTGACTGACGAAGAAAAAACTGCGTTCACTCTTGTCTTAAAGGGACATCTTAATTTAGCTGCAGCTAAATTCAAATATGGCATCTGCGGTGAAAACCTTGACTATCTGGCAAGGTATCCCCTCTGGTCGCACGGGCTTGACTTTAATCATTCAACAGGACATGGTGTGGGATATCTTTTGAGTGTACATGAAGGACCGCAGAGAATTCACTGGAATGTAAATTCAAATCCAAACCATTATGTTTTAGAGGAAGGAATGATAATATCCAATGAGCCGGGATATTATCTTGAAAACCATTTTGGCATAAGGCATGAAAATCTTGTTATGGTAAGAAAGGGGCAAAAGAACAGCTACGGGCAATTTATGTATCTCGAAAACCTGACAATGGTACCCTTTGACAGAGATGCTGTTGACCCTTCACTGCTGAACAGCTTTGAGCTTGAATACCTTAATGATTACCACAAGAAAGTATTTAAAGCAATTTCGCCTTACCTGAAAGGCAGTGAGCTTGAATGGCTGAAAAAGGAAACTGAGGAAATTGCATAACCCCAACAAAAAGAGGACTTCTTCAAATGAAGATGTCCTTTTGACTGTCGATAAAGTGGGCTGAACCACGCACTAAGATTAATGAACAGAAAATTCACTGCTTCATATGATTGTAGGACAGAAGCATACTTTTGTCATCAAAACAATTTTAAAAGCCTTGCAATTCAATAAATTTGCAAGGCTTTTGTGCGTTTTCTGCCTTTTGCTCGGAAACAGTACCATCGTACAGTAATCCTCGCAAAATACAAAATTCAGTTCCATTTCTCAACATCTGCCGGCGTGTAGAATTTGTAATCTGACTTTTTCTACACGCCGGAGGACATCTTCAAATGAAGATGTCCTTGATTTTGAGTTTATTTTGCTTTATTCATTTTCTTGACTTCGTCAAACTCATCAATGATTTCTTTTTCAGGCTTTGGTGTTATAAGTGAAACAACAATATTAACAACAAGGCCGATAACAAATGCCGGAAGCAACTCATAAATATTGAGAACAGGAGAAATCTTTGCGATAGCATATTTCCAGAGGAAGACCATTACTCCGCCGACAATCATACCTGCCACTGCACCATACTTATTTGAACGCTTCCAGAACAGTGAAAGCAGAACAACAGGACCGAACACTGCACCGAAGCCTGCCCATGCAAATGAAACGATACCGAATACGGATGAATTAGGATTCCACGCAATAACAACACCGATAACTGAAATGATGATAAGGGTTACTCTCGCAACCACCATTTTGCTTGTTTCGCTGAGATTAACCTTGAAAAGTCCGCCGATGATATTTTCACTTGCGGCAGATGATGCTGCAAGGAGCTGACTGTCCGCAGTAGACATTGTTGAAGCAAGAATACCTGCAAGAATAACACCTGCAACAAGAGCAGGAACAATGCCGCTCTGTGAAAGCAGAGTTGCAATCTGAATAATAATTGTTTCACTGTCATCAAATGCAGGAAGTGCACCTGATTTAACCATTGACATACCTACAACACCGATAAGAACAGCAATACTCATTGAAATAACGACCCATACAGATGCTACACGGCGTGAGGTCTTAACCTTATTTGGATTTTCAATAGCCATAAATCTAAGAAGGATATGAGGCATACCGAAGTAACCAAGACCCCAGGCAAGTGTCGAAACAACAGAGAGTGCTGAGAAGGTGCCCGCCGAGTCCGTTTTGGCATTATAGCCCTGGAACATATTGAGATAACCGCTGAGCCCCTTGGCATTTTCAATAACAGCATCCATACCCCCTGCCTGCTTAATACCGAATACAAGCACGATCAAAAGAGCGATTGTCATAATAATTGACTGAATAAAGTCGGTAATTGATGCTGCATTAAAGCCACCCAATGAGGTGTAACCAACAATAACGATTGCAGATACAACCATTGCTATATGATAATCAATACCAAAAAGTGTACCAAACAGCTTACCGCAGGCTGCAAAACCGGAAGCGGTATAAGGCACGAAGAAAATAATAATCATTACAGCGGCAATTGCCATAAGAATTCTGCTGTTATCTCTGTATCTGCGTGAAAAATAATCAGGAATTGTGATTGCACCGATTTTTGCAGAATAATTTCTTAAAAGCTTAGCAACGATGAGCCAGTTAAAATATGTACCCACTGCAAGACCGATAACTGTCCAGCCAACCTCGGCAAGACCTGCTGCAAGAGCAAGACCCGGCAAGCCCATAAGAAGATAGCTTGACATATCGGATGCCTCGGCACTCATTGCTGTAACGAGGGGACCAAGCTTCCTGCCGCCGAGATAAAAATCACCGACATTTTTTGTCTTTTTTGAATATGCAACACCTATGAGAACTACTGCTGCAAGGTAAACCACAATAGAAATCATTATACAAATTTGAGCTGTTGTCATTTTTCTCCTCCTATAAATACTAAATATTGATATTTTATTTTAACACATTATTACTTTAATGTAAATATATTATTTTACACTGTATATAAATACAATACTTTAAATTAAAATGAATATGTGATAGAATAAAATTATATTAACGAAACGGAGAATAGTATGGAACTGAAAAAGGGACGACCTGTTGATTTGAACAACAGACTTGAAAAGGAAATAAAAGTATATGACCTGCTTGATAAGCTTGGCATTGAATACCATCACGTTGACCACGAAGCGACAGAAACAATGGAAATATGCAGCGAAATTGACAAGGTGCTCGGCACCCTGATTTGCAAAAATTTATTTTTATGCAACAGAACTAAAACTGAATTTTATCTTCTGATGATGCCGGGTGACAAGCCGTTTAAAACAAAGGACATTACAAAACAGATTGGCTGCTCACGTCTATCCTTTGCAGGTGCTGAATTTATGGAGGAATACCTGAATATAAAGCCCGGTGCTGTATCAGTTTTAGGACTGATGAATGATACGGAAAAGCATATTCAGCTTTTGATTGACAAGCCGGTTGCAGAGGGTGAAACTGTTGGGTGTCATCCCTGCGTCAACACGTCAAGCCTAAAAATCAATACAAATGATATACTTGAAAAACTCCTTCCTGCCGTTAATCACAAGCCGATTATTGTTGATTTGCCTGATTATGATGCTTAAAATGATTCGGTTAAATTTATTCTGTACTGATTTAAAAGTGACAGAAAGACTACTGAACTGAAATATAATATAGTTAAATTAAATTTTACGGAGGTAAAACAAATGTCTGTTACAGTGAACATATATTACAGTGGTGTTAATGGGAATGCACGAAAATTTGCAGAAGAAATGATGTTAAGCGGAATTGTAAGTGACATTCGCAGCGAAGACGGCAACCTCAAATATGAATACTTTTTCCCAATAGAAGATAAGGAGACTGTTCTTTTAATTGACTGCTGGAAAGACCAGAATTCACTTGATATTCACCATTCTTCACCTATGATGGAAAAGATTATTGAGCTACGTGAAAAATATGATTTACATATGAAGGTTGAACGCTATGTATCTGATAATACGCAAATTTCTGAAACAGATAAATCTTATATAAAGGAATAGAAGAACGCAGATAAATAACGAAGTGTATTGTTATTTGCCTGATTATAAGAATAATAAAAATGCCTTGAGGAAATTCAAGGCATTTTTATTATTTTAGTTTATTGTTAAGATACTGCTGTAATGCATCAAGCTTTGAATGCTCAAGAGCAGGGGTATTCTTAAGCGGATTGTCAATTTCAAGATTTTCATACTTAAAAAATCCCATTGTGTGGAAGGCAAGCAGCTCATATTTTTCAAACTTAAACTGCTTTGCAAATTCGGCATAGCTGTCAATACTTTTTTCATTGTCATTGATACCGGGCACAATAACAGTTCTTAGCCACAATCTGACACCATTGTCACTGCAGAATTTGCCGATTTCGATAAAGTTCTGAAATGTACCCTTAGTGTATTTACTGTAATCCTTTTCATCATAAAACTTCAAATCGAGAATAACAAGATCGGCACCGAGCAAAGCCCTTTTTACATCATCAGTCAGCGGCACACTGCCCGATGTATCAATTGCATAATTAATACCCTGCGCTTTTAAAAGCTCACCGCACGCATTAATAAATGCTGCATTAAGCAAAGGCTCACCGCCTGAAAAGGTGACACCGCCGCCTTTAATGAAATACGGTTTATAGCGTTTTATTTTATTAACAAGGTCACTGCTTTCCCACAAATCACCTGATTTGTGCCAAGTGTCGGGATTATGGCAATAGGCACATCTGAGCGGACAGCCTGTAAAAAATACCGCATATCTTATTCCGTCACCGTCGAGTGCCGCCATTGATTCAAAGGAATGAATATCTGCTTTCATAAAAGCACCTCCCTATAATATAGTTTTAAACACTTATATTCGGACGGATAATATCCGCCTCTGCAATGTTGGACAATATACATTTTTATAATAATATCACGAAACCCATTGAAACACAATGATTTCAATGGGTTTTAAAATCAGATTACATAGCTGTATGGAAGGTTCTTGAGATAACCTCTTCCTGCTTTTCACGAGTGAGTTTATTGAAGTTAACTGCATAACCGCTTACTCGGATTGTAAGTGATGGATAGAGAGTCGGGTCATTCATTGCAGCAATGAGCTTTTCCCTGTCAAGAACATTAACATTAAGGTGATGGGCATCCTGTGCAAAATAGCCGTCGAGCATTGTTGTTAAGTGCTCAATCTGCTCTGTCTTATCCTTACCGAGCGTATCGGGAGTGATTGAGAAGGTATTTGAAATACCATCCTGACAGCAAGCATAGTCAAGCTTTGCAACTGAGTTAAGGGAAGCAAGTGCACCCTCAGCATCACGACCGTGCATTGGGTTTGCACCCGGAGCAAACGGCTCGCCTGCCTTACGTCCGTCAGGTGTAGCACCTGTCTTTTTACCATACATTACATTCGATGTGATTGTAAGAATTGAAAGCGTATGCTTAGCTCCGCGGTATGCAGGAGTTTTGCAAAGCTCTTTATAGAAAAATTCAATAATATACTTACCGATGAAGTCAACACGGTCATCATCGTTACCGTATTTAGGGAAGTCGCCCTCAACCTTAAAGTCGGTAATTACACCACGCTCATCCTTAATAGGAGTAACCTTTGCGTACTTAATAGCTGAAAGAGAGTCAGTAACAACAGACATACCTGAAACACCGAAAGCCATAAGTCTTTCAACATCGGTATCGTGAAGTGACATCATAAGTCTTTCATATGCATATTTATCGTGCATATAGTGGATTACGTTCATTGTGTTAACATAAAGCTTTGCCATCCAAGAAAGATACTTTTTATATGCAGCAAGCACCTTATCGTAATCAAGCACTTCCTCTTCAAACACTTCACCTTCAGGGGCAATCTGCTCTGCACCGATTTCATCCTTACCGCCGTTTAAAGCCATAAGAAGAACCTTAGCAAGGTTACATCTTGCACCGAAGAACTGCATCTGCTTGCCTTCCTTCATAGCGGATACACAGCAAGCGATTGCATAGTCATCGCCATACATTTTTCTCATAACATCGTCATTCTCGTACTGAATTGAATCGGTGTCGATTGAAACCTGTGCACAGAAGTCCTTGAAACCCTGTGGAAGATGCTCTGACCAAAGAACAGTGATGTTTGGCTCGGCTGATGGACCGAGGTTGTAGAGAGTCTGAAGAACACGGAATGAAGTCTTTGAGCACATTGACTTACCCTCACCTGTGATGCCTGCCAAAGCAAGTGTTACCCAAACAGGGTCGCCTGCAAATAAGTCATTGTACTCAGGTGTACGGAGATGACGGACTAAACGAAGCTTAAGCACCAAATCATCAATAAGCTCCTGAGCACCCTTTTCATCAAGGACACCATCAGCAATATCTCTTTCAATATAGCAATCAATAAATTCTGCAATTCTGCCGATTGAATTAGCAGCACCGTTCTGCTCCTTGATTGCACCAAGATAGCCGAAGTAAAGCCACTGAATAGCCTCCTTAGCAGTTGAAGCAGGTTTTGAAATATCATAGCCATAATCAAGAGCAAGACCCTTTAACTGATTCATAAAGTCAAGCTGCTTTGATAAATCCTCAAGATTGTGGATAACATCCTCTGTCAAAGCATCTGCCTCACTCATATTCTTTTTATCAAGTTTTTTCTGCTCAATAAGGTAATCCATACCATAAAGCGCTATTCTTCTGTAGTCACCGATAATTCTGCCGCGGGCATATGCATCAGGCAGACCTGTAAGAATACCTGCGTGACGAGCTTTTTTCATTGTGTCTGTATAAGCACGGAACACACCTGTGTTGTGTGTTGTTCTGTAAGTAAACTCATCCTTGATTTTATCTGAAAGCTCATAACCATAAGCACGGCAAGCCTGTACTGTATTTCTTAAACCTGCAAAGGGAGATACACCACGTTTTAAAGGCTCATCTGTCTGTAAGCCGACAATAATATCCTTTTCCTTATCAATATAACCCGGTGCATGAGATAAGATTGACAAAACCTTTTCTGTGTCAATATCAAGCACACCGCCGTTTTCATTTTCCTTAATAAGCAAATCATTTACCTTAGCCAAAACAGATTCTGTTCTTTCTGTCGGTCCCTCAAGGAATGATGCATCACCATTATATGCGTGATAGTTTAATTTGATGAAGTTTGATACATTGATTTCATTGCACCAAACACCTTCTCTGAAATTTCTCCATGCTTCCATAAATAAATCCTCCAAAATATATTTACAATAATTTAATGCTGAACTACATAGCACTCTCTGCCCGGCTCGTGATAAATACCTATGCAATTAGCACATTTTCCATGCTTGCAGTGCCTGCACTTGCTTTTGCCGCACTGACCGCAGCAATAGCCTGAATTTTCACAAAGCTCATATTCACCGCCGTTTACCCTTAATTCCTTATTGCATAGTATAGAATCGGAAATTTTATACCTTGCATTTTCGTAAATTGAGGTTATTGTTGTTCTTGCCACCTGCATCTGTTTGGCACACGCCTGCTGAGTCAAGCCCTTAAAATCAATAAGCCGAACTGTTTCAAGCTCATCGACTGTAATTTCAACAACATCCTTTGCATTTTCTTCGGAATTGAAAGATTTGATTTCAGGTGCCTTGCATATTCGCTTATGCTTTCTGGGACGTGCCATAATCATCACCCTTTATTATCGTTTCAACACCTTTGATTATACATAATTATTGACATATGTCAATAACAAATAGACAAATAGCATAGATTTTTTCTTTTTTCAGCACAATATATAAAACGCAAAAACCTCAATGAATATTTTTTGTGCAATTGGCAAAAACAATATTGAAAGGTTGTGATATTATGGATAAAACCGGCAAAGACGGCGATACTGTCAAGCTTCTGAAAGAATGTGATTCCGGCATTAAAATGGGAATTTCTGCTATTGATGACGTTATTGATGATGTCGAAAGCACGGAATTCAAGGCTCTGCTTCGTGACAGCAAGGCGGAACACGAAAGGCTCAAGAGTGAAATTACAGGTCTTTTAAACCAGCATAATGATGAAGGCAAGGACCCCAATCCTATGGCAAAGGGAATGTCGTGGATTAAAACCAATATGAAAATTGCGATGGACAGAGATGATACAACTGTTGCCGATTTAATTACCGACGGCTGTAACATGGGTGTTAAATCCCTGAGCCGATACCTTAATCAATATAAATCAGCAGATACAAAATCGCGTGACATCACAGGCAGACTTGTCAGAATAGAGGACAGACTTGTTACTGATGTAAGACAATTTTTATAAAAATAAAAAGACATTTCGCTAACAAAAGAGGCGAAATGTCTTTCATTTTATTTTGTAATGTTATCTGTTGTGATTAAGGTTACACCCTCTGCGGCAAGCTTATCAAGCGTATCCGTGTCATCAATTGTCCATGCGCCAACCTCTAAGCCCTTTTCGATACACTTTTTAATCATACCGTTTTCAAAATTTGCTTCCTTATTACCATTGAAATCAATACCGCAGTTATCCAAAGAAAGAGCAAGCTCAATATCCTCATCACTGATTTCCTGTGTTAAGAAGTAAACAGGAGCATCCGTAAGTGCTCTGATTTTTTCAAGATTTTCAAAATGGAAAGAAATATAAACAGCCTCAACACCATACTGCTCAACAAGGTCAATAATTTCGCTGTAATGCTCTGTATTATTTTTACCCTTAAGCTCAATAACGGCAGCCATACCATAATCTTTACAGATTTTGAGATAATCCTCAAGCGAGCAGAAGCTGAGGTCAGGATAATTTTCAACATTAACACCATTGTCAACCCTCTGCTCCATAAGCTCCTCATAGGTTGATTTTTCAACAAATGCAGACTTATCCATCATTCGATATGTATGAGAATCATGTGAAACAATCCAAATACCATCCTTGGTTCTGTAAATATCACATTCTGCACCCCAATAGCCGTGCTTGCCCGCCTCTTCAAATGCAGGAGCAGTATTTTCAGGTGCTACACTCCTCATACCTCTGTGTGCAATAAGCGTGACATTCTGATTCGTCTGAAGAACTGAATAATCTGCTGTTTTGCAATACCAGTTCAGAGCACTTACACCGGCAATAACCGCCAGCACAATCAGTGTCAAAAGAACCGACACAACAATAACTGCTATCTTTTTCTTCTTAGACCACTTTTTTCCTTCGGCTGCATTACTCATTTAATTTTCCCCCTCATTATTTTCCGGAAATTTGATTACCTTACTGTCATTCGTGCAGAACCTGCCGCTGCTGTCCCATTCTCCACTGACACCCTTTGCCTTTGCACCAATGCAGAAATGAAGCTGAGCAACGCCAAAGCTGATACTTTTATCACTGTACGGTTCGTCAACATAACCGGATATTACACCATTTTCATACTTAAAATGAACCGGTCTGCTGTTTGTAGCTGACGGAGCTTTTTCAACCAGCTTCATGGCATATTCATAATAGGATGGCAGTTTTTCATCACACACAACAAACATTTTCTGATACGGCTTATTCCGCTTGTGCGTAATATTATACATTATTTTCTCTTTCCGGCTGAGCTTCGGCTTGACATTGCCGATAACGATTACGCCATAAAGTCTTGTTTCCTTTGGTATTTTAACCATTTCAAGGATTTTATTTTCATTATAGGTGCCTGTCACCCAGCAGGTACCCAATCCATGGTAGGCACATTCAAGCACAATCATTTCGCCGAAATAGCCTGATTTAACACGCATTTTTTCCGAATCATCACCACAGATTGCTATCAAAGAAAATTTACCTGTAAAAATCGTGAAGGCAGATGAACCGTCATCAACAAATCTGAAATCAAGCCCTGCGTTTTTATTAACAATATCCACCAGATTTTTAATAACCGCCTTTGTACTGTCATCAAGTCCCACAGAGCGGTACGTACGCCTTGAACGGCGCATTTCTATGGCTTTGATATATTCATCGTTCGTCATATTTTATCTTCCTTAATTTTTATATAACATATTATACTATATTTATATGTCAAATTCAACATTGTAATTTTTAATCCATACATAAATCTGGAAAATATATGCAAGAACCTGAGGTGCTGCCATTAGCTGACCATACCACGGCTCTGTCATACTATCCGGATTTTCCATAAGATTGAACACAGCATCTTTATTAAGCATTTCACCGAGAGGGCAGGTTTTATCATTAAGCGCTGCTGCTGCAAGCTCAGATACAGCCTTAAGATAAACAGGATTATGTGTCTTTGGATAGGGACTCTTTTTGCGCCATACGATTTCTTCGGGCAAATCATTTTCAAAGGCTTTGCGCAGAATACCCTTTTCTCTGCCGTCAAGAGCTTTTATTTCCCAAGGCATATTATAGGCATATTCAACAAGCCTGTAATCGCAGAACGGAACACGCACCTCTAACGATGATTCCATACTCATAACATCCTTGCGATACAGAAGTGTCTGCATAAACCATTTAAGGTTGAGAATGAACATTTCTCTCATTCTTTTTTCAAGCACACTGTCACTTTCAAGAAAAGATACCTGTGAAATTGTACTGTCATAAGCACTTTTCAGATATTCCTCGCCGTATGGCAAAAAGCCATCTCTTAAAATACTGCGTCTTGCAGCAGTTGATCTTGACCACGGAAAAACCTCTTCAAACAGAATTTCCTTTCTGTGATACCATGGATAGCCGCCGAAAATTTCATCAGCACATTCACCTGACAGACAGACGGTGAAATCCTTTTTTACCTCCCTGCAGAACAGAAGCAGTGAGGAATCCACATCTGCAAATGCAGGCAGTCCCCTTGCAATTGCAGCTTCCCCGAGAGCTTTTGCCACATCATTATTATCAAGAACAACATTATGGTGAACGGAGTGAATATAATCGCTTATCAAACCGATATAATCACTGTCCTTGTTCGGCTGAAAAAGGCTCTTTTTAAAATAGATATCATTGTCTACATAATCAACAGAAAATGTATTAAGCTGCTCTCCCCTGCTCTGGTAATGATCAGAAGCAACCTTCGATATAATTGAAGAATCAAGACCGCCGCTTAAAAAGGTTGCAAGCGGAACATCGGAAACAAGCTGACGCTCAATTGAATCCTTAACAAGAGAATAGGTATGTTCTATTGCCTGCTCTCTGCTTTCGGTGTTAACGGCAGCAGTTAGCCTCCAATATGAATTTATTTCAATATTTCCGTTTTTAACAGTCATATAGCTGGCAGGAGGCAGTTCCTTAATATCTTTGAAAATTCCGTTTCCTATTGTTTTTGCAGGACCAAGCATAAATATTTCATTCAGTCCGTTCTCATCCACCACAGGCTTAATATCAGGCACACAAAGCAGAGTGCTTATTCTGCTGGCAAAGGCAAACTGCTTTGGCTTTGAAGAATAATAAAGAGGCTTTACACCGATTCTGTCACGGGCAATGAAAAGACTTTTGTCCTTTTCATTGTAAACAGCATAGGCAAAAATACCATTGAGCTTTTTAACACTGCTTTCACCCCATTTGTCAAACGCTTTTAATACAACCTCCGTATCACAATGCGTATCAAAGGTATAACCAAAGGATTTGAGCATATCCCTGACCTCATCAGTATTGTATAGCTCACCGTTATAAGCGATAATATAACTTCCAAACCGCATCGGCTGAGCACCTTTTTCAACATCAATAACCGCAAGCCTTCTGTGTATCAAAGCGATATTACGGTCAACATATTCACCTTTTCCGTCAGGTCCCCTCATTTTAAGTGATAAGCTCATTTTTTCAATAACAGGCTTTTCAGCCCTCAAATCTATGGAAGAAGATAAAATTCCTGCTATTCCGCACATATATAAATCACCTCAGCTTACTATATGTATTTTGTGAGAAATAGTGACAAAAAATCAAAATGTTAACTTCAGTTGACAAAATTTCCATTGAAAATTGCTGGAAAGCAACTACCGGATGTGGTATATTTGTGTTGAGGTGATAAAATGACATTAGGAAACAGACTTTACGAAATGAGAAAGGAAAAGGGTCTGTCACAGGAAAAGACAGCAGAGGTACTCGGTGTAACAAGACAGACAATATCAAAATGGGAAACAGATCAGTCAACTCCTGATTTTGACAAAATACTGCCTTTGTGTGAGCTCTATGGTATCAGCACAGAGGAGCTGCTGACAGGAAAGAAACAGGAAACCGATAATACAGATAATATAAACAGCAGCAATGACAGTTCAGAAAACAATGAGTATAATTATGATAACAGATATAACTATTATGGTGATACTGTACAGAATGATAATAACAGCAATGAAATAAACGAAAAAACAGCAAATGGCAGAAAAAGATTTGCAATACTTACATCAATAGCAGTTTGTATGTATATACTTTCAGTAGTGCCGCCGATTATTTTTGATGGAAGCGATGCATCAACAGCCTGTTTTTTTGTTATAATCGCACTGGCGACTATGCTGATTGTTTTCGGTGCCCTGTCAAAACCGAAAAAGCACGGAAATGACGAATTTGCAAATGTTATGACAGGTCAGAAAAGAATGTATAAACAGATAACAGGTATTTTGTCAGGCATTACACTTTGCATTTATCTGATCATCAGCTTTTTAACAAATGATTGGCACATAACCTGGCTTATATGGGTAATATATGGTATAATATGTAAAATCATAGATTTGATACTTACACTTAAGGAGAGTGAAAAGAATGTCGAAAAATAACAGAGGATTACTTATAACACTTATTGTTCTGCTCAGCATTATTGCTCTGCTGCTTTCAGGTATATTTACATTTTCTTTAATCTCGGGAACACATTCGCTCGGATCATTTATTTCTATGAAAACACAAACTTTTTTTGATCAGAGCTACAATGCGGATGAAATAAAAAACATTACAATCGACAGCAATGCAGGCGACATAACCATTAAAAGCAGTAATGACGGCAAAATAAGACTTACCGCAAACGGATTAAACGATGATCATTTCAGTGCTGAAGCTGATGGCAGCACACTCAGCATATCAAGCAAAGAGCTGAAAGGAAAATACAGGTTTTTCCCATTCGGTGCATTAAAAGAAGGTACTGATATTGTACTCTATGTTCCGCAAAAGCTTGATTCAATAAATATAACATCAAACTTCGGCAATGTTGATATTGAGGATTATATTGTTACAAGCCTTACCATTAATAATGATATGGGAAATATTGATGCCGAATTTCTTGGAGGTTCATTTGACCTGAACACCAATATGGGCAATATTGACATTGAAAAAATTGATATAACCTCAAATTCAAAGGCTGTAACCAATATGGGTGACATTGATATTGAAAGAACAAATGAGGTAAATATTTATGCAAATACCTCTATGGGTGACTGTGATGTCAAGAAAAACACGCCGACTGCCTCGGTTATTTTAACTGCCCAAACAGATATGGGCAATATTGAAATCAATGATTAACAATTACTGCCGCATTATAAAACCATAAAATTTGTGTATTTTGACTAAATTAATGCCAATATTTTTTACACCATCTTTTATTGAAAAATGTGTTATGCTATTGTAAAATAGAATCAAAGATATGAAAGGCTGTGAGAACAACATGGATAAACCTGTTTACACAATTACTTCACACAGAGATGAAAGGGTGTTCATTCACGCAATGCCCGGTCACTATATTTCGGCATCAAACCACATAAATTATTACATAGGCACATCCGACATCAAGCACAATCACGATGTTTCGGTTGATGCGGCAATGCTGCTTGCCCAGTATTATAATGAAAGAAGCATTAAGGTGGATACTGTTCTGTGCCTTTATGAAACACAGGCACTGGGAGCATATCTTGCCCACGAGCTGTCAAGACCGAATATGCTTAATCCAAATCCCGAAAACAAGGTTTATGTGCTTGGCTCTGAATACGACTCAGCAGGCAACCTGATTTTCCGTGACAATTTGAAGAAGCTGATAAGCTCTAAAGATGTTGTTATTTTAATTTCCTGTATCACCAGCGGTAAAACTGTAGAAAGGGCAATTGAAAGCATTTCATACTATGGCGGAAGAGTTGTTGGTATTTCATCCGTCTTCTCTGCTATTGATAAGGTTGAGGATATGGAAATCAATACAATTTTCAATAAAGACGATGTTCCCGGCTATGCAGCATACACACCCCATAACTGCCCCCATTGTGCAGCAGGTGAAAAGGTTGATGCAATTGCGAACGGCTACGGTTATTCTCTTCTTTAATTCGCTCTTGACAAATATTTTTTATTTGTTATAATATTTGTACAACTTAATAGTACCCATTTAAAGGCAATGAAGCAGAAAAAGACCTTATAAATTTCGTTTCAGAGAGTTGACGGTTGGTGAAAGTCAATACAGATTATTTGGTGCATAGCTCTCTGCAGAGCCGCTGTTTTGAATAGAAATGAATAGGAACAGCCGTGTTGTTACGTTACAAACAAAGGCATTGATTGATGCTAAAGGGCAATTTATTTGCTGAAATAGGGTGGTACCACGTATAATTATTACGTCCCTATACATTACTGTATAGGGGCTTATTTTTTGTTCCTATGCATTGAAAGTGAAAGGAGATTCTTAATTATGAAAAAAGGGTATGAAAAATATGTCGGCTTCAAGCCGATAAATATCCCGGACCGTACCTGGCCCGACAAAGCCATTACCAAGGCGCCCATCTGGTGCTCAGTTGATATGCGTGATGGTAATCAGGCACTTGTTGACCCGATGAACCTTCAGGAAAAGCTGGAGCTTTTCTCAACACTTGTTGAAATCGGAGTTAAGGAAATTGAGGTAGGCTTCCCTTCCGCCAGCGAAACCGAATATGAAATTTTAAGAACACTTATTGACGGCGGCTACATCCCCGACGATGTTACAATTCAGGTGCTTGTGCAGGCAAGACCGCACCTTATAAAGAAAACCTTTGAGGCAATCAAGGGTGCAAAAAATGTAATTGTTCATTTTTATAACTCAACATCAACACTGCAGAGAAAGGTTGTTTTTAAAACCGATATGCAGGGTGTAATTGATATTGCTGTTAAGGGTGCAAAGCTTATTTATGAACTAACTGAGGAACAGAAGAAATCTAATCCCGAAACAAATATTCGTTTTGAATACAGTCCTGAAAGCTTTACGGGAACTGAAATGGACAACGCTGTTGAAATCTGCCGTCAGGTTATGGAGGAACTCCATATTACAAAGGAAAACCCGATTATCCTTAATCTGCCGTCAACTGTTGAAGGCTCAACACCAAACGGCTATGCAGACCAGATTGAATACTTCTGCCGTCATTTGCCAAACCGTGATGCGGCAATCATTTCGCTTCACCCGCACAATGACAGAGGCACAGGTGTTGCTGCTGCCGAGCTTGCACTGCTTGCTGGTGCAGACAGAATTGAGGGCACACTTTTCGGCAACGGCGAAAGAACGGGTAATGTGGACTTAGTTACCCTTGCACTTAATATGTGGACACAGGGAGTTGATCCTGAGCTTGATTTCCACAACATCAATAAAATCAAAGAGGTTTATGAACGTACAACAAAAATGATTGTTCCGCCACGCCACCCTTATGCAGGCGAGCTTGTTTTCACAGCATTCTCAGGCTCACACCAGGATGCTATCAACAAGGGCAAAATGTATATGGAGGAAAGCGGCACAGAACTCTGGGAAGTACCTTACCTTCCTATTGACCCTGCCGACGTAGGCAGAGAATACGAGCCGATTATCCGCATCAACTCACAAAGCGGTAAGGGCGGCACTGCATATATCCTTGCTAACGATTACGGCATCAAAATGCCGAAGGCTATGCATCCTGAATTTGGTGCAGTAGTGCAGAAGGCTTGTGACGAAAAGGGCAAGGAGCTTCATAATCAGGAAATCTTTGATCTTTTCCAGGAGGAATACAGAAATGTATGCGGTCCTTACAGACTATTGAATTACAAAATCAGCGAAGAGAAAAATGAGGCTGACTATATGACCTCTGTTCATTTTACAGGCGAGATTAAGTATAAGGATAATGAGCCTGTAAAAATTGAGGGCACAGGCTCCGGACCTATCGGTGCATTCTGTCAGGCTATGAATAAAATCGGTCTTACAGGCTATGAGTTTGTTGATTACAGCGAGCATGCCATTTCAGTCGGCAGTGACTCAAAGGCAATCAGCTACATTCACCTTAAAAATCCGCAGGGCAAGGATGTATTCGGTATCGGTGTAAGCCACAACATCAGCTACGCATCAATGAAGGGCATTGTATGTGCTATCAACCGTGATCAGGCAGACACTATGCGTGATGACACAATGCCGGGCATATTTGATGTTTGTTAATCTAAGTTGGAGGAATAATATGAACAACTATAAAATTACAGTATTAAAGGGTGACGGAATCGGCCCTGAAATTGTTGACGAATGTATAAAGGTGCTTGACAAGGCAGGTGAAAAATTCGGCTTTAAGCTTGATTATGATTATCAGCTTTTAGGCGGTGCTGCAATTGATGCAACAGGTGTCCCCTTCCCTGAGGAAACAGAAACTGCCTGCAAGGCAAGTGATGCAGTTCTTCTTGGCTCTGTAGGCGGTCCTAAGTGGGATACTCTGCCGAGCGAAATCAGACCTGAAAAAGGACTGCTCGCAATTCGTGAAGCACTTGGCTTATTTGCAAACCTTCGTCCTGCTAAGATTTTTGCGCCGCTTAAATCTGCATCTCCTATTAAAGAGGAAATCATCGGCGATGAGCTTGACATCCTCATTGTAAGAGAGCTTACAGGCGGAATATACTTTGGTGACAGAGCAACCTATGAGGAGAATGGTGTTGTTGGTGCATATGACACTGAGCGTTACACCTACCCTGAAATCAAAAGAATTGTTGTTGCAGGCTTTGAGTACGCTATGAAGAGAAGCAAGCGACTTACCTGTGTTGACAAGGCAAATGTTCTTGACAGCTCTAAGCTGTGGAGAAAGGTTATGGAGGAAACCTCAAAGGATTACCCCGAGGTTGAGGTTTCATATATGTATGTTGACAACTGTGCAATGCAGTTGGTACGCAATCCAAATCAGTTTGATACAATCGTTACATCAAATATCTTTGGTGATATTCTTTCCGATGAAGCTTCAATGATCAGTGGTTCAATCGGTATGCTGGCATCTGCCTCTCTTGCAGAGGGCACATTTGGTCTTTATGAGCCTATCCATGGCTCTGCACCTGACATTGCAGGTCAGGGCAAGGCAAATCCGCTTGCAACAATCCTTTCAGGTGCAATGATGCTCAGATATTCACTTAATGAGAGTGATGCAGCAGATGCAATTGAAAAGGCAGTTGACACTGCTTTGACCAAGGCAAGGACACCGGATATTGCTGAGGACGGACTTGAAACCGTTAATACAGCACAGATGGGCGACCTTGTAGCAGAATTATTATAACAAATACGAAATCGGGGTGTATGGATACATCCCGATTTTTATACTTGAAAGGAGAAAAATATGAGTGACTGGAACAGTGAACAATATTTGAAATTCAAAAAAGACAGAACGCAGCCTTCAATTGATCTGACAAACAGGCTTGATATTGAAAATCCCAAAAGCATACTTGACATCGGTTGCGGACCGGGAAACAGCACTGCGGTTTTGAAAAAGCGCTATCCTGACGCATATGTACTTGGTGCTGACTTTTCACCAAATATGATAGAAAAAGCAAAGACCGATTATAACGAAATTGACTTTATGCTTTTTGATGCAACAAAGGATTTTAAAAAGCTTAACCATAAGTTTGACATCGTTTTTTCAAACGCCTGTATTCAGTGGGTGCCGAATCACCAAAAGCTGCTCAGGGATATGATGGGCATTTTAAATTCAAAAGGTATTATGGCAATACAAATTCCCATTAGCGAGGAACAGGCTGTCCACAAAGTTATTCATAAAGTAACCCATCGTGAAAAATGGAACAGCCAATTTACATCCACACGCGAATTTTATACCCTCACCGAAAGCGAATACTTTGATATTTTAGCTGACATATCCGCCGACTTTAACATCTGGAAAACAATATACTGCCACAGAATGCCGTCACACCAAAGCATTATTGAATGGTATAAGGGAACGGCATTAAGACCTTATCTTGACGTTCTTGACGATGCAGAAAAAGCAGAATTTGAAAGAGATATTCTTGCAGAGTTAAAAACAGAATACCCAATTCAGTCAAACGGCGAAATCATTTTTCGATTTCCGCGCTTATTTATGCTGGCAGTAAAGCAATAACACCAAGAATATAATAACCCCTTGCAGTTTCTTTGAAAACTGCAAGGGGTATTTTTAATCTATAAAGCCGATTGACTGCAGATATTTATATGTCTGATTATCCTCCGGAACAATATAGATGGAATCACTCGCTATACATTCGTGATATTTCTCGCTGTTCGCACTTAATCTGTCAAGCTCTTCTATGCTTAAGGACTTATAATATTCACGGTCCTTATCCTCGACAGACGGATAAAAGTATGTTAAATAAACCCAGTGTTCGCCTGTCGGTTCACCATTAACATCTTTTGTATCAACAGGGACATCTACAGAAACATCATCGTATCTATCATTATATATATCCGCATAGTAGCCTGTGTACATACTAAGATAATCAAGAAATTCTGCTTTGTCCGTATTATTTAATAAGTCCTCTTTATACGCACGCAACAAGCTCTCAAGCTCCTGTGATGTCAATGTTTTTGTATCTCTTTTTAAACTGCTGCTGTCTTCATAAGCCTCATTGTTATAAACTGCATAAAGCAAATCATCATAATCAATTGAGGTAATACCGATCTGGCTTAAAGCCTCATCTGTTTTCATAAGAGAAACCATTTCATCCGAAATCATTTTAGCAGGAACGGCATACCTTCTTGTAACAATTCTTTTGTTCTTTAAATGATATACAATTCTGCATTCATAGCTGTTTTCATACTCATAGTTATAATCCATCATATCACCCCATGTATCGGAGTTAATTGCCTTACCCTTTTTGATGGTTTCATCGTCAACTATTTTTTTATGAAGCTTTACTGCATTTTCAATACCATCTGCAGTAGTAAATTTATATGGGCCTGATGTTTCAAAATTATAAGCCGACAGTGCATTGCTATAGTATGAAAAGCTATTATAATTCATAAGCGCCATATTGCCGTCGATTAATTCAGCACTTTCAATTTCATCAATTTCCGGAACATATTTAACATAACTTGAATAACCGGGCAGAGTGACAATTCCAACAAACAAAATGCATACTGCACTGCTCACCGTAAAGGTTAATACTGTATTTTTAACAAACACCTTTTTATAGAAAACCCCACTGAAAATCATAGTTCCTATAACAGCAAACACAATCGCTGACGGTATTGCTATATAATAAGTCATTTCAGCCGCAAACTGAGAAAACTCAGCTGCTATAACAAGAGCAAGGAATATAAGCGGTATAACCTTGCCTGATGGTGAAAATTCTGCACTTTCCGCCTTTCTGTTTTTGAATGTTCCATATCCTATTATATAGAGTGCAACAGTTTCAACAGCCTCAATCAAAATAATCAGCAAATATTTATCTACTGACAATGCATATTCAATATTGCTTTCCCAAAGCATAAGAATATTCTGCACAGGATGAATAATTGAAGCAACAAACGAATTTACATCTGCACCCCATATTTTATTGATTATATCAATTGCACCCGTGGTAATATACATTGGTGCAAGCAGTGCAATTATTGCAAAGAAGAAATACTGAATTTTTTTGCCGGCAAGCACCGCACAAAAAACGAACAGTGTATAAACACACAGCATATCAAACAAAAATGCAATTGAAATTTTTAGAAATGCCCAAAAATCTATTGTATATGTTACCAGCTTTGTAGATGCCGACAGAAGTATCACAATATAAATAACTGCTGCAACAAGCATTGCAGTAATATTTACCGCTGCACCATATAAATACTTTGCAGCAAAATATTCACTGCGTTTTATCGGTAAAGCAAAGAAGGTGTCACAGGCTCTTTTGCTGTAAATTTCCTTAAACATCTGCATTGCCAGAAAAAAGCTGAAAATAATACAGATAACACAAAAATAGTTAACAAGTAATATACTGTCATTAGTAATATCATATTTATTATTAATTGCATCCCTGACATTGCTGACAATTATACTTGCAGCACTGAAAACGGATGCAAACACTGCAAGAAAAATCAAAACAATTGTTCCGGGCAACTGCTGTTTAAAGGTTTTTGCAAATGCAGCTTTGAAGCCACCCTTATAATTTAAGGTTGTTGATATCATAACCTGCCACCTCCATTTCACTGATAAACAATTCCTCTAAGGTAAGAGGAAGACTTTCAACATAAACAGGATTTTTGCTGTTTAAGATTTCGTCAATACTATTCTTATCACCTTTAACTGTAATTTCAATCATTTTACCCTGATGTGATTCCTTTGTAACACTAAGCTGCGACTTAATATCAAGATAATCATCTTCTTCCATAACAAACTGATATCTGTATAGACTCATCTGTTCACCGTCAATGTCACTTTCAAACAAAACGCCGCCAAGGTGAAGCAGACCGATATGGTCACAAAATCCCTCAAGCTCTCTTAAATTATGACTGGCAATAACTACTGTTGCACCTGTTTTATCAACATAATCAATAAGTATCTTTTTAACAAGCTCACGAATAACAGGGTCAAGTCCGTCAAAAATTTCATCAAAAAAGATATATTTGGGATTATAGGATAATGCAAGAATAATAGCTGACTGACGCTGCATTCCTTTACTCATTGACGCAATCTTCTGCACAGAATTTATCGGAAAAATCTTTTTCAGCTCATTATATCTGTTATTATCCCAGCTTGGATAAATCGAACTGTAATACTTTGCTGTGGAATCAAGCGTTGCTCCCGGATAAAAATACGGAAAATCCGACACAAATGCACATCGGCTTTTAATAATAATATTTTCAAAGGGTGCACTGCCTTCAATGAACACCTCACCACCGTCGGGTTTAAAAACACCTGCAAGTATTCTGAGAAGTGTTGACTTGCCTGCTCCGTTTGAGCCTACAAGACCGAAAACCGAACCCTCACTGATAGAAAAGGAAATATTATCAAGTGCCTTTTTGTCACCGAAAAGCTTAACAATATTTTTTATCTCAATCATTACTTTCCCCTCCCAACAAATCATGAATCATTTCAATTACTTCTTCCTTTTTCAGACCATAGCCTTTTGCTTCCAGCAGCACTGCTTTAAGCTGTTCTTTGGTAATCCTTTTTATTCGGTCGGTATTATTGGCACTGACATAAACACCCTTGCCGACAACAGTATAAATAACCTGCTGCTGTTCCAGCTCCTTATAAGCCTTGGCAACCGTATTCGGATTAACGCCAATCTCACACGCCATTGACCTGACCGATGGCAAAGGCGTATTTATATCATAAACCCCAAGATTGATAAGCTTAATTATCTGCTTTTCAATCTGAAGGTAAATCGGCTCTCTGCTGCGTGTATCAATATTAATCATTGCTGATATACCAAATCCTTTCTCAGTTGTATCAACTGTATTATTACACTTAGTACACTTTTTTTATATCATATTATTTCTTCCATGTCAATAGACTTTATAAATTGTTTATGTTATACTCTATTCGGGTGATGATATGAATATTAAAAACAAAATAAACAGTGCTGTTCAGAAGCTGATTGACAAATTAAGCGGCAGCGGTGTTATGCAGGACGAGAACACCGTAAACGGAAAAAAATTCGTGTTCCCTGATATGCCTGAGGCTGCACTGAAGGCTGCCGAGGAAGGAACTGTTCTGTTAAAAAACAACGGTGCTTTACCCCTTAAAAAAGACGAAAGCATTGCGGTATTCGGCAGATGCCAGATAGATTATTTTTATGTGGGCTACGGCAGCGGCGGAGATGTTAATCAGCCATATGAGGTTAACCTGATTGACGGACTGAAGAACAATGGAGTAAAGCTGAATGAAAAGCTGCTGGGAGTATATAGCAGCTGGTGCAAAAACAATCCGGTAAATCACGGCTTCTGGGGGCACTGGCCGATGAACTATCCTGAAATGGAGCTTACCGACAGTCTTGTAACAAATGCTGCAAAGGAAAGCAATACTGCAATCATTATACTTGGCAGAGCTGCAGGAGAGGACAGAGAAAACAAGCTTGAAAAAGGCAGCTATTACCTTACTGACACTGAGATGAAAATGCTTGATCTTGTAACCTGTGCATTTAAAAAGATTGTTGTTGTTATGAACTGCGGTAATATCATTGATATGGAGTGGGTAAAAAAATACGGCGATAAAATAAACGCTATCGTTTACGCATGGCAATGCGGTATGGAAAGCGGAAATGCCCTTGCAAATATACTGACAGGCAAAACAAACCCAAGCGGTAAGCTGACAGATACGATTGCCGTAAGCTATAAGGACTACCCCAGCTCAAAGGATTTCGGAAATGCTGATTTCAACAACTACACTGAGGACATATTTGTTGGTTACAGATATTTTGAAACCTTTGACAAATCAAAAGTGCTGTTCCCCTTCGGTTTCGGGCTAAGCTACACAGATTTTGAAATAACACCCGACAGATTTATATATGATGATAAAATAAAAATAACTGTCACTGTTAAAAACAGCGGTAATACAGCAGGTAAAGAGGTATTGCAGGTTTATGTATGCTGTCCTGACGGCAGGCTGAAAAAAGCTGAAAAAAGTCTTGTTGCCTTTGCAAAAACCAGATGCCTTGCACCCAATGAATGTGAAAGCATTAATTTTGAAATCGAGCCTTATGACTTTGCATCATATGATGAGGACATCAGCTCATACATAACGGAAAAGGGTGAATATGCATTCTATATCGGGAACAATGTTAACACCAATTTATTGGCAGGCACTGTAGATTTAGATGAGCAGGTGCTTGAAAGGCTTCTTCCTGTATGTCCTGTACAAAATCCCTTTAAAATCATCACAGGTGAAACACTGAAAAATGGTAAGGCGGTTCTAAAAGAAAGGATTATTGAAAATCTCCCCGCTGAAATCGGATTCAAGGGTGATCAGGGCTTTAAACTGTCTGATGTAAAAAACGGAAAAATTACTCTTGATGAATTTATTTCTCAGCTTACAAACAAGGAGCTGGAGGCACTGACAAGAGGTCAGGGCAAAATGGACAGTGAGCTTGGTGTAATCGGCAATGCAGGTGCATTCTGCGGAATTATTCCTTCACTGCGTGACAAGGGTGTGCCACCTATCATTACAACTGACGGACCTGCAGGTGTGAGAATAAGAAAATACACCTCCCTTATCCCATGCGGCACTGCTCTTGCCTGCAGTTGGAACACCGCACTTGTGGAAAAACTGGCAGCCGTTATGGGTAATGAATTAAAATTCCACAAAAGTGATGTTCTTTTGGCACCCGGTATGAACATTCACAGAAATGTACTCTGCGGCAGAAATTTTGAATATTTCAGCGAAGATCCCGTTGTTTCGGGAAAAATGGCTGCTGCCTTTGTCAGAGGTATTCAATCAGCAGGCGTATCTGCCTGCCCAAAGCATTTTGCCTGTAACAATCAGGAGTTCAGGAGGACAAAAAACGACTCACGTCTTTCAGAAAGAGCCTTGAGAGAAATATATCTGAAGGGCTTTGAAATCTGCGTTAAAGAATCAAATCCACTTAATATTATGACAAGCTACAACAAAATCAACGGCGTATGGAGTCATTACAACTATGACCTTGTCACTACTGTGCTTCGCGGTGAGTGGGGCTACACAGGAAATGTTATGACTGACTGGTGGATGCAGAAATCACCATCACCTGAATTCCCCGAAATAAAGGATAATGCTTATCGTGTGAGAGCACAGGTAGATGTACTTATGCCCGGCGGTTTCAGACACATTGAAAAGAAATATAAATCAGACGGCTCACTGCTGAAAACACTCGGCAGACAAAACGGTATTACTCGAGGCGAGCTTGAACGCACTGCCAGAAATGTATTGGAGCTTGCCTTAAAAATTAAAATGTAACTCATATTATTTATTATATTTCACGGACGGATAATATCCGCCACTATGGATTAAAGCGTATATAATCATAAAAAAATGCTTGTGGGATAAAGCCACAAGCATTTTTCTTTGTATTAAATTTAATAAAATGCTGCTGATGTTGCCGCAAAACCAAATGCAAACACAGCAATAAACATAAACACAATAAGTACTACCCAAAGAACAACAGGAATTACAATACCTAACACATTGAGCTTTTTGCATCTTGCCTTTTCCTGAGCAAGCGGAGTGTATGGAGCAAAATCAGGAACCTCGTTCACCTTGCTTATACCAATTGCACCACAGATAATACCTACAATAGGTGAAAAGATTATACCTAAAATAATAGACAAAATACCAAGCGTGTTCGCTGTTGACAGCTTATCCTTATAGCCTTGTTCTATCATCTGCTCCTGCTTCACCTGATTGTCATATTGATAGTAGCTTTGAGATGAGCTTGGCTGTGGATTATAATATGAACCCTCGCTCTGCTGATAATAATTATCATTATAATTTGTTTGATTTGTTTGTTCTTTCACAACAGTCTCACCGCAATTTACGCACTGAACACTGTCCTCTTCCATATAAGTTCCGCATTTAGGACAATACATAGTATCCCCTCCTTTTCTTTTTTATATTATACTATATTATATTCGGATATTCAATATAAACTATAGCTGAAAATAACTATAAAATAAAAAAAATAAATATTTTTTACTGTTTTTGTTCCAAAAAATAGCTGTTTTTGGCTATATTATCCTCCCTGCACACTGTTAGTGCAGGGATTTTTTTCTGCACAGAAAGCTGCAAGGCTTTCAATATATCGGTTAGGAGATGATTATACGGCAAGAAAAAAGAAAATCACCCAGAAAGAGGTCAGTGAAGGCTTAAGACGTTTAGCCTTTGGTGAAATCCGGGATGCGGTATCACTGCTTTTTGAGAGCGAGGATGACATCATTAAAATGCTGCCAAAACTTGATTTATTCAACATAAGCGAAATCAAAAGAGTAAAGGGCGGAGGTATGGAAATCAAATTTTTCGACAGGCTCAAAGCTCTTGACAAGCTTGGTCAGGTTATCAGCACAACTGACAAATCTCAGGCAAAGTCATTTTATGAGGCATTGGAAAACAGCACCGGCAAAGCTGAAAACGCATATGAGGGAAACAGCTATGAATAAATTTGTTCCATTTTCTCCCAAGCAGCTTGCAGTGCTCAACTGGTGGTGCAAAAGCAGCAAAATGAAAAATAAAAACGGAATCATATGCGACGGTGCAGTGCGAAGCGGAAAAACTCTTTGTATGAGTCTTTCATTCATATGCTGGGCATTTTACAGCTTCACTGACACCTCATTTGCCCTTTGCGGAAAAACAATTGCCTCACTAAGAAGAAATGTTGTAACGCCGCTTTTACCGGTACTTACAGAGCTGGGCTTTATCTGTAATTACAAAATCAGCAGGAACTATCTTGAAATAACAAGACAGAATGTTACAAACAGATTTTATTTATTCGGCGGCAGGGATGAATCATCTGCATCACTTATTCAGGGTATGACCCTTGGGGGAATAATGCTTGATGAGGCTGCACTTATGCCGCGCTCCTTTGTGGAGCAGGCGCTGGCAAGGTGCTCACTTGAAAATGCAAAATACTTTTTCAACTGCAATCCTGAACACCCATACCACTGGTTCTATATGGAATGGATAAAAAAATGTGATGAAAAAAATATGCTCTATCTTCATTTCACCATGGAGGACAACCCTTCACTTTCCAAAGCTGTCATCAACCGATACAAAAATCTTTACTCAGGTGCCTTTTACGAACGCTTTGTAGAGGGCAAATGGGTAACAGCCGATGGTCTTGTTTACCCTATGTTCAGCTTTAACCGTCACGTTAAAAGATGTGATGACAAATTCAGTGAATACTATCTATCCTGTGACTATGGAACTGTCAATCCCTTTTCTTTGGGATTATGGGGCAGGGGCAGTGACGGATGGTACAGAATTGATGAATACTATCACTCCAGCCGTGACATGGGAGTTCAGCTTACAGACGAGGAATATTATACTCAGCTTGAAAAGCTGGCAGACGGTAAAAGGATTACGGCACTTATTATTGACCCTTCGGCGGCATCATTTATTCAGACTGTCAGACGGCACGGAAAATTCACAGTAATCAAGGCAGAAAATGATGTACTGACAGGTATTAACAGGGTTTGTCAGGCTCTGAAAAATGATGAAATATTCTTTTATCCGAATTGCGGTGACACACTGAGAGAATTTTCAATTTACCGCTGGGACAGCAGCATAAAAAGAGATGCCCCGAAAAAAGAAAATGACCATGCAATGGACGACATTCGATACTTTGTTTCAACTGTACTGAAAACGGAACAAAAAAGCGAAAGCCTTGTAACCATTGCGGTAGAAAGGAATTAGGCTTTGGGCGTATTCAATTTAAAGAAAAAGAAAGAGAGCGCACTGTCAGCAGGTGCAGTCCAGACATCAGCAATGTCAAAGCATCCTTATTATAATCTTGGCACCTATATGCCTATGAACAGTATGTCAAGAGTGTATCAGGAATTAAGGCAAGCCGTACCGATAATTGATTCAGCTATTCATAAAATCATAAGACTGACAGGCGGTTTTCATTTTGAAACGGGAAATGACACACTTGATTTACAGATTAACAGCTATTTTGACAGCATAAATGTAGGCGGAAACCAACAGGGGCTGTCAGCATTCATTTCAAATTACTTAAACCAGCTTTTAACCTTCGGCACTGCCATTGGTGAGATTGTACTGAATGACAGCGGTATTTATGCCCTTTACAACAGTGAGCTTGAAAGCATTGAGCTGAAAAGAAGCAACAATGGTATTGACATTGATTTCTATAACAACAGAGATAAAATTGTCAATCCGCAGCTTATTTTATATTCAGTTCTTAACCCTAAACCAAGAGATTTATGCGGAACGAGCCTGCTTGAAGGTTTACCATTTATCAGCGATATACTGATGAAGATTTACAACACCATAGGTCAGAACTGGGAACATGCAGGCAACATAAGATATGCTGTTGTGTGCAGACCGGGAAGCAATGATACCGACAACACAGATGCCCAGGCAAAGGCGACAGCAATTGCCGATGCCTGGCAGGAAGCTATGAACGCACAAAAAGTAAAGGATTTTGTAGCTGTTGGTGATGTGAGCATAGAGGTAATCGGTGCAGACAACAAAATACTGAACAGTGAAATACCTGTAAGACAGCTTCTTGAACAGATTGTTGCAAAAACAGGACTGCCGCCGTTTATGCTTGGACTTAGCTGGTCGTCAACAGAAAGAATGAGCACACAACAGGCGGATATTCTTACAACCGAGCTTGAGACATACCGCAGAATACTCACACCGATTATCAAAAAAATAGGAAATATTTACCTTGCAGTTAACGGAATCGGCAGTAATCTGAATATCGTTTGGGATGACATAACACTGCAGGATCAGTGCGAAAGCGCAAGAGCAGAGCTTTATCTTGCGCAGGCTGAAAAAATAAGGAGGGAGGTTTGATATGACACAGGGTTATATTGAAAAAAGTATCGGCACATCAAATAGTGATTTGGATAAAATCAATCAATTTACAAGAAGTCAATTCGGTTCGGACGAGCTTTACATTTTCAGCGTAATACTCTGCAACAATGACATTGACAGAGATTATGAAAGATTTTCACTGAATGCGCTCAACTCACTTAAGGATTTATTTGTTGGCAAAACAGGAATTTTTGACCATTCGATGAAAGCCGCTAACCAGAAAGCAAGGATTTTTGAAACAGAGCTGGAGGAGGTTTATGACAAAAAGACTGCTGATGGTATGAAATTTTACCAACTGAGGGCAAAAGCATACATGGTGAAAAGTGACGAAAACAAACCACTTATCACCGAGATTGAGGCTGGAATAAAAAAAGAGGTTTCAATCTCCTGCTCTGCAAAATCAAGCACCTGTTCAATCTGCGGCAAGGACAAAAGACACGGCTTATGTGAGCATATTAACGGAAAAATCTATGACGACAAAACTGCTTTTTCCGTTCTTGATAACATAAGCGATGCATACGAATTCAGTTTTGTTGCAGTCCCTGCACAGAGAGAAGCAGGAGTGACAAAGCACTTTAATATTGAAGGAGAGAAAACAGATATGACATCAATTATGAAAAGTCTTAAAAGCTGTGACAGTGAAATTGTATTGACAAAGGCACAGGCAAACAGTTTGATTTTAGAGCTTGAAGAGCTTAATACGGAAGCCGAGCTTGGCAGAGAATACAAAAGCTCGCTCACAAAGGAGGTTATTACCCTTTGCACGAAAGCAATGCCGGATATGGATATAAATACCTTCGGCAGTGTTGCACAGGTTATGACAACAAAGGAGCTTTTGGCATTCAAAAAGGCATTTAAAAAATCTGCAGACAGCACGGTCTGCCTGCAGCTTAATACAGAAAAATCAAACAAAAGCGTAAATCAATTTAAAATTTAGGAGGATTAACAATTATGGCATTCGACAACATCAGACTTGAAAAAAGCTTATACACTACAGGCAAATCATTCACAGCGGCATTGGAGGAGCTTGACCCCTCTGAAAACTACAGAGGCACCTCTCTTGAAGGACTTGATGCATATGAAAGACAGCTTAAAAGATTCGACATCAAGGTTTCGGGGGCTGAGTCAGACCCTGTATCAAAATTCTTCAAAACAAATGAGTCTTCTGCATTGTTCCCTGAATATGTATCAAGAGCAGTAAGAACAGGACTTGATTACAATGATTCAGTTGAAGAAATAATTGCATCGACAACTGAAATTGACAGTATGGATTATCGTTCTGTAATGACACAGTTAAATCTTGATGACTTTGAGCTTAATTACCTTGAAGAAGGACAGAGTCTTCCTGAATTCACAGTTAATCTGAGCGAAAAGCTTACTAAGCTTAAAAAGCATGGTAAAATGCTTGTTGCATCCTACGAGGCAATTAAATTCCAGAAGCTTGACCTTTTCACAACTGTTTTAAAACAGATTGGTGATTTCATAGCAAAAAGTGAATTTTATCAGGCAATTGAAACAATCGGAGCTGAAAACAATATAAATGCAATTCAGTCAACCAACACAAGCCTGACATTCGGCGATCTTCTAGATTTATGGGAAAGCTGTAATCAGTTTAATATGACGACGCTTATGGTCAGCAAAAAGACTCTGAGAGATATTCTTGCCATGCCTGAGTTCAGGGATGCAAATGCAGGACTTGATTTCCATGCAACAGGCAATATAGCCACTCCCTTCGGTGCAAAGATCATTGTGTCAACCGCCATTGATGACAACACTGTTTGTGCAATGGACAAAAACTATGCTCTTGAAAAAGTACAGACAGGCGGAATCACTACAGAATTTGACAAGCTGATTGACAGACAGCTTGAACGTGCAACTATTTCAACAATCACAGGCTTTTCTGTCATTTACAGTGATGCAATCAAAATTCTGACACTGACTAACTAAGGACGGTGCAATATGGCAAATATCAATACTGTCATTAAAGAGCTCTCCATATTGCTTGGAATTGATGAAGAAGATACAGTAAAATACAGCAGCATAACTGAAAATGCAGTAAAAAGCATAGAACAGCTTTTAAAAAATGACGAAAGCATTCAGAACAATCGTATTGTTTACCTTTGTGCAGTTAAGGCATTTTATCGTATTGTCCTTTCAGAAAAGGATGATATATGCTCTTTCTCAGCAGGTGACATATCCTATTCAAAAAATTCGTCTGCTATTGAGAATGCAGAAAAGCTTTTGAAAGATGCATTTAAGGATTGCCGTGATCTGCTTAAAGATACGGTCTTTGCTTTTAAGGTGGTGTAATATGAACACACAGCACATTCTACAAAAAGAAATCGAAAATTTGGGAGCAACAGTTATTATAACTGACGGAGAATGGAGTTCTGTACCATTTAAAGCAATACTCCGTCCTCTATGGCGAAAAAAAAGCTCGAATTTTGAAAAAAAGCTCACCGAGCTTGGCGGCAGTCTTATGGAATATTATCAGTACATAGGTTCAGCCAATCATTCCATCACTGATTTAACAGAGGATGCACTGCTTATCTTTGACGGTGAAAACTATGAATTCAAGCACCGTGACAAGGTCATTGCAAATAATCAAGTACTATTTTACACCGGAATCCTCAGAAAGCTGAAGGGTGATGACAATGATTAATACCGAAAAAATTGTTGACGAGCTGATTAACAGTATCAGAAACATAGAAAATGCAAAAATTATCAGAGCATATCCGAACAAAGATAAACCTACAAAAATAACAAAAGCCTATATAGCCATCAAAATCAAAGAAATAAAGCTGGAGCCATATCAGATTGACTATCCATACAAAGCAGGTGAATTAACCGTATCGGCAGATTTATTCTGCCCCCTGAAATGGGACAGCAGTGAGCTTACAAAGCTTTTTTCAAAGCTGTGCACCGCTGTTGAAAAATACAACATCACTTCAATATCAGCAGAAAACATAACCGCTGATATGAACACACAGGCGTATATGTTAAAAACGACCATAACCTTTTATAACAAATTTGATTTTGGAGGTGACGAGTAATGGATCATGATTCAATCAATTCGGCAGAAAGATTAAGTGAAATAATCAGGCTTGACCAGAAACGATATGACAAAAGCTCAGGAGGTAATTAAAATAAAATGAAAATGAAATTCAAGGATTTTACGTTCCCATCAAATCCAAGAGAAATAGAAATTAATATTTCCTCCAACATTCAGTCAAAAGGAATTTACGGCGGCAGCAGTGCAACAGAAAATATTTCTGTAAACCCTATTATAATCAGTGGCAAGGGTGAATTTTTTGATGATCATGCAGAGGAACTGTGTCTTTACCTTCAGCATATGCTGAAAGATAAAACTGCGGGGGAGCTTATGCTCCCCTCTTCTGCGGGACTTAATGCATTTCTGACAGAATTTACATATTCAAAAAACTGCAGAAAAGGCAGCATAGAATATAATTTTGTATTCACTGAAAGCTGCAGCAAAACATATAGCAAAAGAAAAACAAATTACACAATTGCAGAAAAAAATGAAAATGCCTTTGAGATTGCAGGCAGATGCAATATCTCGGTCAGTGATATTATGAATTTAAATAATTTCCCGACCCCATTCAGTATAAACGAAGGTGACAGGGTGGTGCTTTATGATAATTGAATTGACAACTGTAGACGGCAAAAAAATTACTGTCGATAAATTCACCGAGCTTTGCTTTACCCAGACCGCAGGAGTAGCCTGTGACAGTCTGTGGACAACATTTATATCAGACAATTGTATTGATGATATAGACAGTGTAAAGCTTTACATTAATTATAAGCTTGTATTCAGTGGACTTTGCGACTGTCAGAAAAGCACATATGATACCAACGGATTTGAAATATACTTTTATGCCCGTTCAACAGCCTGCATACTTGTTGATAATGAGGCTGAGCCTTACACTTATCAACACCCAAGTGCAAAGCAGCTATGCTTTTCACTGGCTGAGGGACTGGGATTTTCAAACAGTCTGCCTGATATCAGCAGCACAAACCAATATGAAATCACCAAAGGGACATCACGCTACGGTGCAATCAGTCAATTTGTTTCGCTGTTAACAGGAAAGTATATTAACATTACACCGAAAAATGACATTGAATTAATATCAGAAAGCAGTGAAATAAAAAACCTTAATGATTATGATATTTTGTCACTGACAGAAACCATTAACCGCAGCGAGCCCTTGTCACAGATTCAGTTTAAGCAAACCTCTTCTCAGGAGAAATATAATCTGCACACAAAATCAATGCTTTGTAACAGACTTGGTATTAACAGAACAAAATTTATTAACCTGAATTCCCTGCCCCGATGGCAAAGAGATAATACCGTGCTTCTTCAGTTGAAAAACTCCTTTGAAAATTACAGAATACTTGAGGCAAATGTACACGGCTATGCTGATGAACCATTGCTCCGGCGTTTCAACTGCATCACCAATCACAAAAGCTACAATGATTATATTTTAACAGAACGTAAATTCATCTGTACTGAAAAAGGAACTGTAACAAAGCTAACATTAAAAAAGCAAATTGATATTAAGGAGATTACATATGTGGATTAGCAAACAGATTGTTAAAGAAAGCAGTGAGCCATATGCACAAACAGGCAAGAGCACACTTAATAACAATGGCAGTGTTGAAGCAGTTTCATCAGGTGTTAACAGAGATCTGAAATTAGTTTCTCCCTACGGATACAGCTTTTCACTGCCTGCAGGGACAGGGCTTCTGTTAATGAAGGCTGACGGCAGTCAGCTTGGTATCGGAGTACCTGCAAATGACAGCAGTCTTAAAACAGGCGAAATAAAAATCACTTCAAAATCAGGAGCATTTATTCACCTGCGTGATGACGGCAGTATCAGCCTTAACGGCTTAATTATTAATAATAACGGGGTGATTGACAGTGACTGAACAGATTATTAAAGATTGTATTTCTGCTTTAGCCTGCCCATTGGGTCAGTTTTATCCTGACAAAAACTACGGCAGCAGACTGAACGGACAAGCTGATATTAACAGCCTGCTTTGTGCAGCAAGGCTTGCTGTCAATAACATAGACGGTGTATATATAAAAAACGGAAAAACAGAGGATAATAAGCTGATATTATCCGTCATAATCAATGAAAACGAGGAAAGGACAGTGATTATTGACCTTGATGAGAGCATATGAGGAAATTCTAAGCAGAATGAAAAATGCGTATTTCAATGAATGCGGCGAGGCAGTTGAAAAGAATTCAAAAACAGAAAAAAGACTTGAAATTCTTGCAAGTGAGCTGTTTTCAATATCCTGCTATGGTGATTATATTTTCAGGCAGGCTTTTGTACAGACTGCCACAGGTGATAACCTTGACAAACTCGGAGAGCTCAGAGGATGCATCAGAAAAAAGAAGGATTATGCGCACGGCGAACTTTATTTCACAATAAACGAGGCAGTCGACTATGATATTGAGATACCTCAGAATACAGTCTGCTCCGTGTCAGGCAAGCCTTTTCTCCAATTTTCCGTTACTGGCTCTGCAGTTATTCCGGCAGGTGAAACAGGCGTAAGTGTTCCTGCGAAAGCGATTGACTGCGGAAACGATTATAATGCTGATGCCGGAACAGTTACAGTAATGGTTAATGCACCTATCGGCGTTGCAGCAGTGACAAACCCTGCCGATTTTGATGGCGGCTATGATGGAGAAAGCGACCTTGCTTATAGAAACAGAATACTCAGCCGCTTTGATGTTTTGCCAAATCAGCTTAACACAACATCAATTGAAAACAATATTCTCACCCTTGATTATATAACTGACTGCAATGTTCCATTTTCAGACACTGCCAACAGAATAACTGTTTTTGTATCTACTAAGGACAATGAACTGACAGCACAGCAGATAACAGAAATCAGGGATAAAATTGCCATCGGCAAAATTGCGGCAATCACACGCAACGTAAATCTTGCAAAAAAGAAAAAATACACCTTGACCATTGAAATATTCTGTATGAAAGGCTTTGATAAAAAAGAAATTACAGAGCTTGTAACAAACCGAGTTAATAATATGGTTTCCGCACTCAGAATAGGTCAGACCCTTTCGCTAAAGGATATTTCAAAATCCATGTCGGATATTGACGGCATCGTTGACCATAATATTTATTCTGACAAGGCAGAGGGTAATTTTATTTACTGCAAAAGTGACAAAATACTTCATTTAAAAAGTCTGGCGGTGAACTGCTTTGATGAATGATATTGAAAAGAGAATTATAAAGCTTGCCGATTTAATCAGCATCGCAACTGAAGATAACAGCCGAGAACTTGCAGAGCTGAAAGGCTATGCAGAAGGCATTAAATTAATTTTAAGTGACCTTGAAAAAACAGCTTTGCAGTTATCACCTGAAACAGCAGAGGATATGGCACTCGGTCTTTTCTGCGATATGATGGGTATTGATTATACACTAAGTGACAGTGAAAAAAGAGAGCTGATAAAAAAAGGTTTTTTAATGGACGGCATTCATTACGCAAACGGTGAATTTGAAGAAAAACTGGCAGCCGCCCATTTTAACGCTCAGCTTTCTGCAGGCACACTCACTCTTTCAAACGCAGCAGAACCAACGGCAGAAGATTTTAAAAAGCTTGCAGAAATTATGAAAAACTATGCTTCACCAAATCTTTTTATCACATTTGAAGGTGACGGAATAACATTTGAAAAATGGGATACATTTGACTTTATGTTTGACGAATATGACAAGCTGAATTACCCATTTTCAATGCTTGACACAATTAAAACGGAGGAAATATGAGCAGTACGAATAAAACAGAGGTTTTAAGGTTAAATCAGTGGATAAGCTCCGATAAACCAAAGCGTGAGGACTTCAACTATGACAATCAGGTAATTGAAAATAATTTTAATTACCACACAAACGACAAATTCATCCACATTACACAGGGTGAAAGAGAAAACTGGAATCTGTTTTCATACAGCGGAATGTATTACGGCAACGGTAATATTGAAAGAACTATTGATACGGGATGCCCCTTTGAAGTGTCCTTTGCAGTGGTATTTGCCAATAACAGACCGCTGGCTGTAACCAGATTTTCAGATTCAAAAAATCATAATTATATGGCATTTGCAGGCAAACTTGCCAACAGCACAGGTATTAAGCTGAAAAATAATGGCAAACAGCTGACTGTCAGTCAAAGTGCAACTGCCGTACTCAATAACGAGTATATGAACCTGAATGAAGCAGGTGTAGCTTATTGTTATGTAATGTTCAGGTAACTATAATTTGTAAATAAAACAAGGCACGATAAAATCGTGCCTTGTTTTATTTACAGCTTATTCTCTTCCTGATATTCCTTTGAAAATTCAGTATTCAGCTCATCGGGAATAGGCACACCCATTTCCGTTACATTATCAGGCTGTACAGTAGGATTGCTTGCCCAGCTTGCATACCTGTTTGTAATATTAGGGTCAAGCCGGTATTTCTGCTCAAAGCTTCGCTTGTGCCTATGGGTTTCAGCAGGCACGTCATAATTATTCAAACTGTTAATAGTTTGCTTTGAGTCATTTTCGTTATCCCTGCACATTGCCTGCTCCTTCGGCAATTGCCTTTAAATCTTCAAGTGAATTAATTTTTGCACCGCTCTGAATGATTGATTCCTGAATCATTTCAGGCAGTGAATTAAAGTATTCCTGCATCTGCGGTGTTAAGTTAAACATATCGGGCATAATAAAAACTCCTTTCAGCTTTAGTTTATCCGAAAGGAGTTAAATTAATTCACTGATTATTAAATTGCTGACTAACATTCCATCAGGTGTCAGGGCAATTTTTTTATCTGTTTCTGAAATCAGACCGGCCGAAACAAAAGCCGAAAAATCTTTTTTTACAAGTTTTTTATCAATACCGCTGCAAAGCCTCAAACCAAGCATTATTTTTTCGTCATCACTGCCGCCTGTACCGTCATCAATAAGATTAAAATCTTTATCATAATAAAAACGCCTGCCATTAAAATATGAATGTGCAGAAGCACCCAAACCAAGATAAGGTACAAGCTCCCAGTATTTCAGGTTGTGTCTGCTTTCAAAGCCCGGTTTTGAAAAATTGCTTATTTCATATTGATTAAAGCCAAGTAACTTTAGCGAATCGATCGTTTTTAAATACATCTCAGCAACAATGTCCTCATCAGGCAATGACAAACGGTCACCCATTTCATAAAACCTTGTACCCTCTTCAATCTTCAGCATATAGGCACTGATATGCGTAACATTCATTTTTTCAATAAATTCAAAGGTCTCATCAAGTGTGTCAAGCGTCTGCTTCGGAGTGCCGAGCATAACATCAAGATTTATGTTGGTAATACCTGCTTTTTTTGCATCACTGACAGCCCTTGCAACCTCTGCCTGTCCTGCCGACCTGCCAAGAGCAAAGCGTTCCTCGTTCCTTGCACTTTGCATACCAAGGCTTATTCGATTAACACCGAAAGACAAATATTTTTCAAAATCATACTCAAGACTTTTTGACGGATTGCATTCAACTGTTATTTCACAGTCAGCAGAAATATCAAACTGTTCCTTAGCAGCACTAATTATTGTACCTATCAAATCAGCATTTATGATTGACGGCGTACCGCCGCCGAAATAAATTGTGTCAAAGCTGCCGCAGTATTTTTTCATTTCAGAAATAAGTCTGTCGGTATACGTTTCAGCCTGTACCTCGTCATACTTAACACTGAAAAAATCACAATAAGGACATTTTGATTTGCAGAAAGGAATGTGGATATATAAACCTGATTTTTTAACCACGTAAATCCTCCATTAAAAAATAGAATTACTTATTGTTCACTTTTCTTTTCCCTGTTCATAAGAAGACTTACTGCCTTATCGGGAGCAAGCTCACCGCTTATGGTTTTATGAACTGCAGTGATAATCGGCATATCAACCTTGTATTTTTCAGCAAGCTTAAGTGCTGAAGGAATAGCGTGTATGCCCTCAACAACCATTCCTACCTTTTTGATTGCCTCCTCGGCAGAATCACCGCTGCCGATAAGAAAGCCTGCTCTGTTATTTCTGCTGTGACAGCTTGTAGCAGTAACAATCAAATCGCCCAGACCGGCAAGACCCGCAAACGTCATTTTATCGCAATTCATAGCCATTCCCAGACGTGACATTTCAGCAATGCCTCTTGTAATGATAGCAGCCTTTGCATTGTCACCAAAGCCAAGACCCGTTGATATTCCGCAGGCAAGAGCAATGATATTTTTCAGTGCGCCGCAAAGCTCTACACCTAAAATATCTTCATTCGTATACACACGCATACAGGTATTCATAAAAATACTCTGCACCTGTTGTGCTGCATTCAGATTGCGGCAGGCAGCCACAACTGTTGTAGGCAAGCCCAATGCAACCTCCTCTGCGTGGGTCGGACCTGACAAGGCAACAACGGTAACATTTTTTCCTATCCCATCTTTTATTACCTGTGACATCGTGAACAGGGTATCCTCTTCCAGACCCTTTGCCGCATCAACGATAATCTGCCCCTCTTTAATATAAGGAGCTGCTTTTTTGGCAGTTTCTCTGACATATGGTGATGCAACTGCAAAAAGCAAAATATCCTTATCAGAGCATACCTTTGAAATATCGTTTGTAAAAACAATATTATCCGGAATAACAGAGCCTTTTAGATTCGGGTGCGTATGTGTTGCTTCAAGTGTTTTAAGTTCATCATCAAGTGCCGACCAAAGGGTAACACTGTTTGCATTTTGCGCAAGCATAATTGCTAACGCCGTTCCCCATGTGCCTGCACCGAGTACACCTATTCTGCTCATTATTTTTTCCTGCTTTCTGCTTTAAGTCTTAAGCCCTTGTCAAGGATAGTTTTTCTAAGACGGATTGATTTTGGTGTAACCTCCAAAAGCTCATCATCAGCCAAAAATTCCATACTCTGCTCCAGAGAAAGAGTCGTTGGCGGAACAAGCTTTAACGCCTCGTCACTGCCGCTGGCACGGGTATTTGTAACATGCTTCTTTTTGCAGATATTGCATACAATGTCCTCATCCTTAGCACATTCACCGCAAATCATACCCTCATAAACCTCAACACCCGGTCCAAGGAACAGCTTGCCCCTGTCCTGCGTATTCCACAAGCCATAGCCGGTTGTTGTACCTGTTTCGTGAACGACGATTGAACCACGATTTCTTGTGGCGATTTCGCCCTTATATTCCTCATATCCTACAAAGAGCTGATTCATAATACCATTACCGTTCGTATCGGTTAAAAATTCACTGCGGTAGCCGATAAGACCACGTGAAGGAATTTTAATTTCAAGGTGTGTCATACCTGTTGAACGGGTATCCATATTTTCAATTTCACCCTTGCGTGAGCACAGCTTTTCCATAACAGCACCGACATAATCCTCAGGCACCTCAATAATAGCAAGCTCTACAGGCTCAAGCATTCTGCCGTTCTCATCCTTTTTCATAATAACCTGAGGACGTGATACCTGGAACTCATAATTCTCACGGCGCATCGTTTCAATAAGGATTGAAAGGTGAAGCTCTCCCCTGCCTGATACCTTAAAGGTATCCATTGAGTCGGTTTCCTCAACACGCATTGAAACATTGGTTTCAACCTCTTTGAACAGACGGTCACGCAGGTTACGTGATGTAACATACTTGCCCTCTCTGCCTGCAAACGGTGAATCGTTAACAATAAAGTTCATTGAGATTGTAGGCTCGTCTATTTTTACAAAAGGAAGAGCCTCAACACAGTTAGGGTCACAGGCAGTTTCACCGATATTAAGGTCGGCAATACCTGCAACTGATACCAAATCACCGAACTTTGCAGTCTGGCAGTCAACACGCTTTAAGCCTTCAAACTGATAAATTTTTGTGAATTTAACATTTTCCTGACTGCCGTCCTGCCTGCAGAGAACATATGGTGTATTCACCTTAATTTCACCACGTTCCACTCTGCCGACACCGATTCTGCCAACATAGTCATCGTATTCAAGGGAGCTGAACAAAATCTGTGCAGGACCCTCAGCATCACCCTCAGGTGACGGAATATGCTCCAAAATTGCATCAAGCAATGGACGCATATCGCCCTCACGCACATCAGGATCAAGGCTTGAATATCCCTCTCTTGCAGAAGCATAAACCACAGGAAATTCAATCTGCTCATCATCAGCACCAAGCTCAATAAACAGGTCAAGCACCTCATCAATAACCTCACTCGGTCTTGCCCCGTCACGGTCAATTTTGTTAACTACAACAAGAGGTGTTTTATGAAGTCCCAATGCCTTTTTCAGCACAAATCTTGTCTGCGGCATACAGCCCTCAAAAGCGTCGACAAGCAGAAGAACACCATCAACCATTGTTAAAATACGCTCAACCTCGCCGCCGAAATCAGCATGACCCGGCGTATCAACAATATTGATCTTTGTGTCTTTATAATGCACAGATGTATTCTTAGAAAGGATCGTAATTCCACGCTCCTTTTCAAGGTCGTTACTGTCCATTACTCTTTCAGCAACCTCTTCGTTATCACGGAAGATACCGCTCTGATGCAGCATTTCATCAACAAGTGTTGTTTTGCCGTGGTCAACATGGGCAATAATTGCAATATTTTTTATATCATTTCTCTTACTCAAAATTCATCACCTTCAATTAATTTAAACAGTTGCTTGTATTTTACCACTTAGCGGCACGCTTGGCAAGTATTAATAATTTATTTTATTATAAGAAAGCAATATACTTTACAAAACATAGTCCTTTTGATAAAATCAAGGTAAATCAATCAAAATTCAAGGAGAATAACCGATATGAAAAAAATATTTATTACTTCATCTTTGGAAAAGGTTTTTCCAGACAGCAAGAATATTTATGAGCTTACAACCTTATCCATGCTGAAAAATGAAAAGAAGGCATTTCAAATTGTTTTTGATGCCAGAAAAGGACAGGAAATATCCTTCACCGTTAAATCAGCACTTTCTGATTATCTGAAATTCTCCGAAGTTAAAATGATTAAAGGCGGATATGTTAAAGCTAAAAACGCCGATGATTACTACCTTGAGCCACAGGAGTATTATCCCGATTTACTGATGCCCATCGACGGCACAGGCTTCACTGCACAGAATGACGGCTACAACTCCGTATGGGTACAGATTGCAGATGAGGCTCTTCCTGCAGGCGATCACGATATATGCGTAGAGTATGGTGATGAAAAATGCAGTATCAGTATAACCATTATTGATGCATTTCTGCCAAAGCAGGAGCTGATATATACAAACTGGTTTCACACGGACTGTCTTATGAGTATATACGGCTTTGAAGCCTTTAGCGACGAATACTGGAGAGTTACCGAAAACTACCTGCGCCGTGCTGCGGAATATGGAATGAACTGCGTGCTGACTCCCCTTTTCACACCTCCCCTTGACACTAAGGTAGGCGGCGAAAGACCCACCGTTCAGCTTGTTGATGTTAAAGTTGAAGGCTTAAATAAATATTCGTTCTCCTTTAAAAAGCTTGACAAATGGATTGAAATGTGTGAACGCTGCAATATTGAATACTATGAAATGAGCCATCTTTTCACCCAGTGGGGGGCACGCCATGCACCAAAAATCATAGCAGAGAAAAACGGAAAGCAAAAGCGTATTTTTGGCTGGAAAACAATGGCAAGCGGAATAAGATACAAGCTGTTCATCAAACAGTTTGCTGACGCACTGACTGCATATATTGATAAAAAGAACATACGCAGCAAATGTCTGTTACATATCTCTGACGAGCCTGCAGGGTCAATGAAATTCACCTATGGCAAGGCATCAAAAATTGTTAATCGGAATTTTAAAAATTTCAAAATCATTGATGCACTTTCATCTTACACGCTTTACAAAAACGGACTTATTAAACTGCCTATACCTGCAACGGACCACATTAAGCCGTTTATCGGCAATGTGCCTGAGCTGTGGACATATTACTGCGGTGCTCAGGGAAGCAAATATGTATCAAACCGTTTTTTTGCTATGCCGTCTGAGAGAAACAGGATTTTGGGACTGCAGCTATATAAATATAATGTTAAGGGCTTTTTGCACTGGGGCTATAATTTTTATTACAGTCAATATTCAAAAGCTGTAATTGACCCCTTTGAAACGGCAGACGCAGGCGGAAAGTTCCCGTCCGGCGACAGCTATGTCGTTTACCCGGGTAAAAACGGTATGCCCCTTGACTCACTGCGATTACACGTTTTTTATGACGGAATACAGGATATGCTGGCATTGAAATTGCTTGAAAGCAAAATCGGTTACGATAAAACGCTTGAAATCATTGAAAAAGGGATTGATAACCCCATCACCTTTACCGAATATCCACACGATGCACGCTGGCTTGAACATATTCGAGAGCAGGTTAATACTGCAATATCAGACAATATGTAACAACAAAAAAACGGACGGCATTGATACCGAATGGTATCAATGCCGTTTCACATTAATTATTCTTTTTATTAAAGCTGTCACGCAGGGCAACTGTTCTGTTAAATACAGGATGTTCATCTGTTGATGTTCTGTCCTTGCAGAAATAGCCGTTTCTCATAAACTGGTATTTTGCACCAACCGCACAGTCTGCAAGAGCCTTTTCTGCATAGCCCTCCTTAACAACAAGTGAGTCGGGATTAAGGTTATCCTCAAAGGAGCTTACACCCTCCTCATCACTTGGATTGGGAACATCAAAGAGTCTTTCATAAAGATTGATTTTAACAGGCACATTATCCTCTGCCGATACCCAATGAATTGTACCCTTAACCTTTCTTCCATCGGGAGCATCACCGCCGAGCGTTTCAGGGTCATAGGTACAATGAACACAGCATACCTCACCATTTTCATCAAGGTCATAGCCTGTGCAGGTAACAAAATAAGCCTTATAAAGTCTTACCTCATTGCCTACAAAAAGACGTCTGTACTTCTTGATAGGCTCAATCATAAAGTCATTTTTCTCAATCCACAGTTCTTTTGAGAAAGGCATTACCCTTGAGCCGTATTCAGGATGATCCGGGTGATATTCACACGCAATATCCTCTGCTTTATCCTCAGGATAATTGTCAATAACAAGCTTAAGCGGATCAATAACAGCCATTGCTCTTGGTGAATTCGCACCGAGGTTATCACGAACGCAAGCCTCAAGCAGTGCAAAGTCGATAACGCTGTAAGCCTTTGAAACACCGATTCTTTCACAAAAATCACGGATTGCCTCAGCAGGATAACCGCGTCTTCTCATACCGCTGATTGTTGCCATACGCGGGTCATCCCAGCCGTCAACAATGCCGTCCTGAACAAGCTTTAAGCACTTTCTTTTTGAAGTGAGTGTGTAGTTCAGATTCATTCTTGCAAACTCAATCTGTCTTGGCTTTTCCCAGTCGATAAGCTCATTTACAAACCAGTCATAGAGCGGTCTGTGGTTTTCAAATTCAAGTGAGCAGAGTGAATGTGTTACTCTTTCATAGGCATCACTAAGAGGATGTGCAAAATCATACATCGGATAAACGCACCACTTGTCACCTGTTCTGTGGTGATGTGCATACATAATACGATAAATGATCGGGTCACGCATATTGAGGTTAGGTGATGCCATATCAATCTTTGCTCTGAGCACCATTTTACCCTCGGGGAATTCCCCCTTTGTCATACGCTCAAACAGGTCAAGATTTTCCTCAATGGGTCTGTCCCTGTAAGGTGAGTTTTTGCCTGCCTCGGTGAGCGTTCCTCTGTACGCTCTCATTTCCTCAGGGCTTAATTCACAAACGAAAGCCTTGCCTTTTTTAATCAGCTTGATTGCGCATTCATAGATAAAATCAAAATAGTCACTGGCATAATAAACATTGTCATAATCAAAGCCGAGCCATTTAATATCCTCTTCAATAGCCTCAACATACTCTGTATCCTCTTTGGTAGGATTCGTATCATCAAGGCGAAGATTGCACACACCCTTATATTTGTCCTTTACACCGAAATTAATGCAGATAGCCTTGGCGTGACCGATATGGAGATAGCCGTTCGGCTCGGGAGGGAAACGAGTCTGAATACCCTGATACTTGCCCTCTGCAAGATCCTCGTCAATAAAATCATGTATAAAGTTTGAGGTGATTTCCTTTTCCTCTTCCATCTTTATTTCTTCAGCCATTATTTCTCCTCCTTATAATAGTTAATTGCATTTTCAATTCGCTTTGCCACTCTGTCACTGCCAAGCAGTGCTGTGATTGAGCAAAGGTCAGGTGTATTGGTTCTGCCTGTTAATGCAACACGGATAATTGTTGAAACATCGCCGACGTGACCCTTGAATGCATCCGGATTCTGCTTGAATTCCTTAACATTCGGTGTGCAGCCCACAGGCTCGCAAAGTGACTTGATTTTTTCAAACCATGTGTCCTTGTCATCGTTAACATCAACAATATCCTTATAACGCTCTAAAACCTCAATTGCCAATTCCGGTGTCGCATTGCCTGCAAGCTCATAATTTTCATTAAAGGTTTCATCATACATATAGCTGATATAGTCAGGGATATCACTCCACTTGGCTATATCCTTTCTCGGCTTTTTGTTACCGCGGTCAATATTAAGCACTGCCGCTGCATAAGCCTTGTCCTGCTCATAAAGTGAAGCAAGCTGCTGATTATATTCCTTAGCCCATTCATATGACTGCTCAAAAACATTCTCGGCTGTCATCATACTGATAACATTTTTAGAAACGTCTGTCAGCTTTGCAATATCAAACAGTGCACCTGAAACAGACATTTTTTTAGGATTAAACGGAAATTTGTCCAGACCTGCATCCTTATTCGCTCTGCGCCAATCCTCAAAATTCGAGTTGGCAATGGTCATCACATATTCATTCACGCTGTCCTTAGGATAGCCCTCTTCTGCATAGAAGGTGACTGCTGCCTCAGGGTCCTTACGCTTTGAAAGCTTTCGTTTACCACCGTTTTCCTCCTTCATAATAGGAGCAACGTGTGCATATTTAACAGGCTTGAAGCCTAACAGCTTGAAAAGCTGTAAATGCAGCGGAACGGAAGCAATCCACTCATCACCGCGGAAAACATGGGTTGTCCTCATCAAATGGTCATCAATTGCGTGTGCAAAATGATATGTAGGAATACCATCTGTTTTAAGCAGAACAACATCAATAACATTCTCAGGCATTTCGATTTTGCCCTTAATCATATCATCAAAATAGCATTTTTTAGTGATATCACCAGGTGATTTTAAACGTAATGTCCAGGGCTTGCCTGCGTTAATATTTTTCTCTATCTCTTCATAAGAAAGGTCACGGCACTTAGCGTATCTGCCGTAGTATCCCTTAATATCCTCTTTTTCCTGCTGCTGTCGGATTTCATCAATCTCCTCGGCAGAACAGAAGCAGGGATAAGCCAAGCCCTGCATAACAAGTGATTTTGCATAGCATTGGTATATATCCTTTCTATGGCTCTGATAATAAGGGCCATAAGCACCGATTTCCTCATCGTCACCAACAACACCCTCATCGGCATTGACACCATATACAGAAAGGCTTTTAAGCATTGAGCCTATAGCACCCTCAACCTTGCGCTTCTGGTCGGTATCCTCAACACGCACATAAAATACACCGTCTGTATTTTTAGCGGTTGTATAAGCAACAATGCAGGTAAACAAATTGCCGAAATGCAAAAAACCTGTAGGACTTGGAGCAAAACGTGTTACCCTTGCACCTTCCTTTAAATCCCTTACAGGATATAAAGCCTCGTAATCATCAGGGGTTTTATCTATATTCGGAAATAATAATTCCGCAAGCTTGTTATAATCAGTCATATTCTCACCCATATCTGTAAAATTTAGTTTATTATCTCATATAATATGTAATTAATCAACATTTATTTCTTGAAAATATTAAAACCATATGATAAATTATTTATTGAAAACGATATTTTCAATTAAAAACAGAAAGGATTTTTATATATGGACTTACCAAACGACCCTTTTATGCTGCTTAGTATAATTAATACAAAGCTGAGAGATTTTTACAAAAATCTTGATAATCTGTGCGAAGATACAAACATTAATAAGGAAGAGCTTTGTGAAAGGCTGAAGGCTGCAGGCTTTGAATATGACAAAGATTTAAATAAATTCTGTTAAAAGTATTGACATTTTTTTCCATATGTGTATAATCTAAATTGTAATCATTACAATTTAGATTATGCGAGTGGTGATAAATTGAATATAGATATAATCAAAGAAACATTCAGACAAAAGGGTCTGAAGGCAACGCCACAGCGAATAGCGGTATATGAATTTCTTGTTGAAAACAGAATTCACCCTGATGTTGAAACTGTTTACAGTCAGGTCATCAAAAGCAATCCTTCATTTTCAAAAACAACAGTTTATAACTGCTTAAAGGATTTGTCCGGCTGCGGATTGCTTATCCCGGTTATGATTGACAACGAAAAAATAAGATATGATGCCGATATCTCTTTTCACGGTCATTTCAAGTGTGAAAAATGCGGCAGCATATTTGATTTTAAATGTGTTGATACTATAACTGAGGGTATTGAAGGCTTTGAAATAAAGCAAAAAGATGTATATTACAGCGGTCTATGCAATCACTGTAAAAATAAATAATTAATTTTAAAGGAGTAATGTAAAATGGCAAAGAAGTATTTTTGTCCCGTTTGCGGCTATGAAAGTGACGAGCCAATTGAAATCTGCCCTGTTTGCGGCGTAAAAATGCAGGAAAGAAAGGACGATGTAACTGCTTGGGCTGCTGAGCATCAGGTAGGTATTATCGACGGTGTAAGCGAGGAAATCGTTCAGGGTCTTCGTGATAACTTCAACGGCGAGTGCAGTGAGGTTGGTATGTACCTTGCAATGGCAAGAGTAGCTTTCAGAGAGGGCTATCCTGAAATCGGTCTTTACTGGGAAAAGGCAGCTTATGAAGAGGCTGAGCATGCTGCAAAGTTTGCTGAAATGCTTGGTGAAGTTGTAACAAACTCAACAAAGAAAAATCTTGAAATGCGTGCTGCAGCAGAAAACGGTGCTACACTCGGCAAAACAGAGCTTGCAAAGCTTGCAAAGGCTGCAGGTCTTGATGCTATCCACGACTCAGTGCATGAGATGGCAAGAGATGAGGCAAGACACGGTAAGGCATTTGAAGGTCTTCTCAAGAGATATTTTGCTGACTAATTCAATAATGTTAATGGGTACGGTTGCTAAACCGTACCTTTTTTTGCCTCATCTCTTGCCAAGCCTATCCAAATTTTGAAATCGTAGATTGATAAAATTCGGGAGAAAAGGTCCGGGGGACCTTTTCGTAGAGGGTTGCACATCGGACCGAGGCAAGACACGGTAAGGTATATCCAAGTTGCTACAAAACAGTCCACAGGACTGTTTTTCCCAAATCATAGATTTGGAGCAACGGTCTCTTGCACTTCGTGCAATTCACTCTTCTCAAGAGATATTTTGCTGACTAATTCAATAATATCAATGGGTACGGTTGCTAAACCGTACCTTTTTATTTTACATAGACCAATAGTTTAACGAATTATGAATTTTTAGTAATATTTAGAAAAAACTATTGACAAAACTGAAAAATGGATATACTATAAATACAGAGTTAGCACTCAGGTAATGAGAGTGCTAACAGATAAAATTCAAAAGAGGTGGAGGGTTTGATAAGCGAAAGACGTCTGGCAATACTCAATCTGATCATTGAGCATTACCTTAACACCGGCGAACCTATGGGTTCAAAAACTTTATGTCAGCTTCTCCCCTATTCGGTTTCAAGTGCCACAGTAAGAAATGAAATGGCATATCTGTCCGAGCTTGGTTTACTGGAGCAAAGACACACCAGCGGCGGCAGAGTTCCAAGCAAAGCATCATACAGATATTATATCGACAGCCTGATGGAGAAAAAAAGCATCAGCAATTATGATGCTCAGAAAATCAACGAGGAATTATCCGTTAATGCAGGCGACCCTGAAAGGTTGTTAAGTGATGCCGCAAAACTGATTTCTTCTTACACGAACTGTGTAGGCTTCAGTTGTGCACTAAAGGATGAGCTTGACTGCATACAGGGTGTTGATCTTATTCCCGCAGGCAATTCAAAAGCAATGCTTGTTATGCTTACAGTAGGCAGCAAAATCAAATCATCACTTATAAATATGCCCTGTGCTATAGATGATGATTTAAGGTTTTTATTTTACGAGGTTATGAACAGATTGTTCATAGGAACACCTCTTACAGACGTTAACCTGTCACTTGTTCAAAGCTCAATACTGATTGCAAAAAGCAGAGTATTTGATTTACTGCCTGCACTCACATCTCTTTGCTCACTGTGCAGCGAGGCTTCACAGAGCAAACTGGGTCTTGAGGGAGAAACAAATCTTCTGTCACACGACGAGCTTGGCAGTGACGTATACAGACTGCTGTCATTCTTAACAGATAAATCACAGATAATTAATCTTATTAAGCAGTTTTCAAAAGGCAATGTTAAAACAGCACTGTTTATCGGTGACGAAAATCCGCTGTACGAAATGAAGAACACATCAACCATTCTTTCAAATTTCACCTACGGCAATAATCAAAAAGCAGCATTGGGTATGATTGGCTCAACCAGAATTGATTACAAGCACATCATCCCGGTTGTTAAATATATTTTAAACACAGTTGACACATTACTCTCAAAGGGAGGTACGATATGAGCAAAAAAAACAGCAAGCCTGCTCCTGAAAAAGAAGAGGAAAAGGTTGAAGAGGATGTAAACACCACTGAAGAAACAGTGGAGGAAAATCCGCTTGAAAAGGAATTGGCAGACACCAAGGATCAGCTTTTAAGGCTGACAGCCGAGTATGCAAATTTCAGAAAGAGAAGTGAAAAGGAAAAAAGCGAAAGCTTCACCTTTGCCACTGCCAAAGCAGTAGGCGAAATTCTCAGCGTAGTTGACAATCTCGAAAGAGCATTATCAAATGAGCAGGAGGACTATGAGGGACTGAAAAAGGGCGTTCAAATGACCTTTGACGGACTTATGGCATCCCTTGAAAAATTAGGCGTAACAGTCTACGGCGAAAGCGGTGATCAGTTTGACCCTAACTTCCACAACGCAGTAATGCACATTGAGGATAAAAATCTGGATGAAAACGTAATCACAGATGTTTTCCAAAAAGGCTACAGAATAAATGATAAGGTCGTAAGACCTGCAATGGTTAAAACAGCTAACTAATTTAATTACATTATTATAGGAGGACAAATATTATGTCAAAAATTATCGGTATTGATTTAGGTACAACAAACAGTTGCGTAAGTGTTATTGAAGGCGGCGAGCCTGTAGTAATCACGAATGCAGAGGGTGCAAGAACAACTCCGTCAGTCGTTGCATTCTCAAAAGACGGCGAAAGAATGGTTGGTAATGTTGCAAAGCGTCAGGCTATCACAAATCCCGACAAGACAATCGCATCAATCAAAAGACATATGGGCTCAGACTACAAGGTAACAATCGACGGCAAGGCTTACACTCCACAGGAGATTTCCGCTATCATTCTGCAGAAGCTTAAGGCTGATGCCGAGGCTTATCTCGGTGAAACCGTAAGCGAGGCTGTTATCACCGTTCCTGCATACTTCACAGATGCACAGCGTCAGGCAACAAAGGACGCCGGCAAAATCGCAGGTCTTGAGGTTAAGAGGATTATTAACGAGCCGACAGCTGCTGCACTTGCTTTCGGCATTGACAAAGAGGATGACCAGAAGGTTATGGTTTATGACCTCGGCGGCGGCACCTTTGACGTTTCAATCATCGAAATGGGTGACGGTGTACAGGAGGTACTTGCAACAGCAGGTAACAACCGTCTTGGCGGTGACGATTTCGACAAAAAGGTTATGGACTGGATTGTTGCTGAATTCAAGAAAGAAAACGGCATTGACCTTGCAGCAGACAAAATGGCTATGCAGAGAGTCAAGGAAGCTGCTGAAAAGGCGAAGATTGACCTTTCAGGTATGACAACTGCACAGATTTCTCTTCCGTTCATCACAGCAGATGCAACAGGTCCTAAGCACCTTGAGTTAACACTCACAAGAGCTAAGTTCAACGAAATGACTGCTGACCTTGTTGAAGCTACAATGGGTCCTGTTCGTCAGGCAATCAGCGACTCAGGCTTATCAATGAGCGAAATTGACAAGGTACTCCTTGTCGGCGGTTCAACAAGAATCCCTGCTGTTCAGGAAGCTATTCAGAAGTTCAGTGGCAAAGAGCCGTTCAAGGGTATCAACCCTGACGAGTGCGTATCTATGGGTGCTGCTTTACAGGGCGGTGTACTCGGCGGTGATGTTAAGGGTCTTCTCCTTCTTGATGTCACTCCCCTTTCACTGGGTATCGAAACAATGGGCGGTGTAAACACTGTTATCATTGAAAGAAATACAACTATCCCAACAAAGAAAAGTCAGATTTTCTCAACTGCTGCTGACAACCAGACATCAGTAGAGGTTCATGTTCTTCAGGGTGAAAGAGAATTTGCCAAGGACAACAAAACACTTGGTATGTTCCACCTTGACGGCATCCTCCCTGCAAGACGCGGTGTTCCGCAGATTGAGGTAACATTCGATATCGACGCTAACGGCATCGTTCACGTATCAGCAAAGGACCTTGGCACAGGCAAGGAACAGCAGATTTCTATCACCGCATCATCAAATATGAGCAAGGATGATATCGACAAGGCTGTCCGTGAGGCTGAGCAGTTTGCTGAAGAGGATAAAAAGAAGAGAGAGGCTATCGACATCAGAAACAACGCTGATCAGATGGTTTACCAGACTGAAAAGATGCTGAGCGAGGATGGCGACAAGTTCTCTGCTGATGATAAGAGCGCACTTGAAACAAAGGTTGCAGCACTTAAAGAGGCTCTTCAGGGCGAAAACCTTGATGCTATCAAGTCAGCACAGGAGGATTTACAGAACAAGTTCTACGAGGTTTCACAGAAGCTTTATGAGGCTGCTCAGGCTGCAGGAGCTAATCCGAATGCAGGTGCAGGCTTTGATCCTAATCAGGCTGCAGGCGGTTCAGACGCAGGCTATACCGATGCAGATTACACAGAGGTTGACGATAACTAATAGTTAGAATATAATATAAATGGTGGGACACACAACTGTCCCACCTTATAATTAGTTAAGAGAGAATCAGTGTGAAAATCACACTAATTCAATTGTATCGCCCTCAAAATTTGCCTGTGGCATAATTTTGGGATGGCTGAATTTCCGTTATACGCCTTGTCCGGCTACAACAAGACGTATATTTGATTTTTAATTTACTTTTGTAGCCAGAAAAGGCTACGGAAATTATTATGGCAGAAAATAAGAGAGATTATTATGAGGTCCTCGGTGTTTCAAAGAGCGCAAGTGAAGATGAAATAAAAAAAGCCTACAGAAAAACTGCTAAAAAATATCATCCGGACTTAAATCCCGATAATGCAGAAGCTGAGGCTAAATTCAAGGAATGCAACGAAGCATATGAGGTACTCAGTGACCCACAAAAAAAAGCAAGATATGACCAGTTCGGCTTTGCGGGAGTTGATCCTAACTATGGTGCCGGCCAGGGCGGATACGGAGGCGGCTTTGGCGGTGGTTTTGGCTTTGACGGAGATATCGACCTCGGCGACATCTTTTCATCCTTTTTTGGCGGCGGAGGCGGCTTTGGAGGAAGAAATCCGAATGCTCCCCAAAGAGGACGTGATATTCAGTCAAGTGTAACCCTCACCTTTGAGGAAGCTGCAAAGGGCTGCAAAAAGACTATCGAGGTTATGCGTGTTATGGACTGCAGCGACTGTCACGGAAGCGGCGCAGCAGCAGGCACAACACCCCAGACCTGTCCCGAATGTCAGGGCAGAGGTACTATAAACATTCAGCAGCGAACACCTCTCGGCGTAATGAGCACACAGCGTACCTGCAACAGATGCGGCGGCACAGGTAAGGTTATTACCACCCCATGCAAAAAATGTAACGGCAAGGGTAAAGTCAGGACAAAGAAGAAAATCGACATCAATATCCCTGCAGGCATCGACAACAATCAGGTTGTTAATGTGCGTGGATTCGGTAACGACGGCTCAAACGGCGGTCCGGCCGGAGATTTAAAGGTTGTTGTCAATATCAAGCCACATGCTTATTTCAGACGTGACGGATATGATGTTCATTACAGTAAGCATATTTCAATAGTTCAGGCAACTCTTGGTGCTGATGTTGAAATACCGACACTTGACGGCAATGTAACACTGAATATTCCTGCAGGCACACAGCCTAATGAGGTATTCACCTTAAAAGGCAACAAGGGCATTCAGAGGCTCAACGGCATGGGCAAAGGCGAGGAATATGTAACAATCGTTGTTGACATCCCTAAAAACGTAAGTGATGAGCAGAAAAAACTGCTTAATGAGTTTGATAAATCCTACACTCCCCCAAAGCCTAAAAAAAGAGGCTTTTTCAGATAAGAGCAAACCCAGGGTGAAATCACCCTGGGTTTGCTCTTATCCATATAGATAGCTGAACATTCTTTTTTATTTGGAATTTGATTTCTTATTACCAATCATTTTTATAAGAAATACTAACGGAATAATCGGTGCAATATGCAAAACTATTCTGCCAAATATCGACGGAGCCAAATCATACGGCTCAGAAAGTTTGAATAAAGCATGATACATATAATATTCTTGCTTTTGATCCAAAATGCCAAGTAAATCTCCAAAAAACAAGAAAGACTCATTTATCCATATATTAGAAATAACAAAAGAAAAAATAAAAAAAACTGCAAATTCTATTTTTAAATGATTTTTAAGCGTATACAGAGATATAAACACAAGGAAGAAAATATAAAGCAATAAAAATAAAATTTCTGAAATAAAATCATATTTAATATAATTTGCAATATTGTCAAACGAATAGAAAACAAAAATAAACATAGCTATTGATATCAATGCCACGATATGGCTTATCTTTGATTTATCTATTTTCATAGTATAGCCCTCCAATTGCTGCATTATATCAGCATGATTAACTGTTATCATTAATTTGAGAAATTTTTGCTTTCGTATACAGTTTATACTCCACCCAAAAAAGCTTTCAAAAAAGTATATGTCAGTCTTTGCGTTTCTAATAATCTACTAATATCACCGGGTTTCTTTTTTAATCTGTTCTTTGCAGAATTAGTCCATAATTTGTGTTTTTCAAGTTGTTGATACGTTAGAGCATATATTAATGTCGAGTGTGTCGGATTATATGTAGCTAACAAAACTGCATATGATGTAGAAGGATAATCCTTATCCAGAGCAGCACAGTATTTACCCAACCTATAAGCATCTTTTTTGAAAATCCGCATTATCAACAGGATCATTACAGCAATATGCAAAGAGATTTGTGCCAATTTGTTCTTCTCTGCACTCATATGCTATATCTATATCATCCGCATTAATAAATCTTTAGATACTTGGGTCATAATAACGGGATTGGAGATAATAGTAACCTGTTTCGCTGTCAAGATAATAACCACGATAGCGGAGCGAGTTTGCATTTGTTATTTTTATTGTACAGATTTTGTAAATATTTGTCAACATCTAATTTGATTTGAATATTTAAAACCCGGAGCAATATTACTCCGGGCTACTCATAAACTCATTCGACTCGTACAACGGTAAATGTTTTATAAATATTTTTCAAAATTTCAATCATATTTTCTGTTTTGGATATACCTTTATTAACGTATACATATACATCAATGTCCAAAGAACTATTGGAACTTATATCATATGTCGGTTCTAAATCAATACAACTTTCAATCAAATAAAAATCATCATTTTTAACAACCTTCTCGTTAAAAATACATACCGAAAAATCATTGTTATTTGTAAATTTATATTTTACTTTTACGAGCTTATAGTTTTCGCTATAGAGTTCTACATTTCCCGGTGAAAAAGCACAATTGTATTTTTCAAAATCCTCTTTGGTTGCATCAGAAATATTCAAAATATCAAAATTAACTTTTTCTGCGGGAGGTTTCATTGTATTACTGCAGAATGCAAACAAAATTATTACTAATAAAGTTACTAATAAAACAGAAATACTCCCAATGAATAATGCTTTTTTCATATAACCCTACCTTAAAACACAAACTTTTACAATCATATTTTTATAATAATTATTGTTATAAACATCTTTGATGGATGTATACTGTCTTTTACCATTTAAATATCGTTTACCATTTTTATCACTTGTATGTGCATAGTAATACATATCATAATATTTTGTACTATTAATAATTTGACCGCTTAATGCTGCATGATTTATTCCCTTTGGTTCTTTAGGGTTATTCCAATCAAAAAACAAAACTGCACAACCTCTTTACCGCCGCTGTTTACAATACTGGCAACATCACCTTGCTGATTGGTCATATATAAATACTGCTTGCCGTTATAATTCAAGCCAAGTGGCACACCGTCAGGGTCATACTGAAAATGCATTGTGTTGGTGCCGTCTGTCTGGGACAAAATTATACCGTCCATTGTATTATAGTATGTTGTTACACCATTGACTGTTTTTGATGTTCTTATGCCGTTTTCGTCATAGGTATAATAACTGCTTACACCAAATTCAGCGTCATCAACATATGTATCGGCATTTTTTGTATCATAGGATACTTTGAGCTGTCGGGAAGCTGCACCTCAAGAATCATTGTTGTGTTTTTGTTTTAATTTTAAAAAAATATGCAAAGATAACCATATTACAATGCTAACTAATAAAACATAAAACAAGATATCTGCAATGCTTGAAAAAGTTACTCCTATATTTTTGAATTGTATACCTAATCCCCAATAATCAATCTCACTACTATCACTACTTGCTTTCATCTCATAATAATTATATATAATTCCTTGAAACAAAAAATTTAAAAACTCTAAAATTATAAAAAGACACAATAAAATAATATTAACGTATTTTAATTTTTTTTTAATTTCATAATATCACCATATAATATTAGTTAAATCTTATATAATCCTGTGGGACTACGCAAATAACTGTGAGTCCTGCCATTGGCATCTCTATAAGTTTTTGCTTTAACATATTTATAATATGAAACCTGATTAGTAGAAAGTCTTGGTTTATAATATTTATATTCATAATAATGTCCTTTAGGATAATATGAAACACTTCCATCCATTGCAAAGATTGTTTTTGTTTTAGAAATTCTTTTTTTATTTGTTTTGCAATATTATTCTTAACATCTTTATGACCACAATTACAAGCCAGAATTCTTAATTGAGATACTCTTTTGTTATTTAATTTATTTACATCTCCACTTTTAAAATTATCACTTGTCGTACGAATATGAGCTGGACTACCATGAAAAATTAAAGAAACAATTGAGTCTTGTTTTATTGTTTTATTCCAATAACTGATAAATTCACTCTTGTTTCCAATTGCTTTTTTGTTACAACCCTATATCTTAAATTCTTTTCCCAATATGTTTTTTCGTGGGTAGCCTGTCTTGAAAAATCATCAGGATCATAAAGAACATATACATATATTAATGGATCTGTTCCTTTTTTATCAGATAACAGAATGGGATTATTTAAACAATAAGCAAAAAGATTTACAGAAAATGCATAATCATCTCCAACATTTTCATAAGAATCCGCATTAATGAATCTGCAAATACTTGGGTCATAATAACGGGATTGGAGATAATAGTAACCTGTTTCGCTGTCAAGGTAATAACCACGATAGCGGAGTAGATTTGCATTTGTTATATTTATTGTACAGATTTTGTAAATATTTGTCAACATCCATTGTATAAACAAAGTATTAAATACATAGAAAACCAGGGTGATTTCTCACCCTGATTAAACTAAAATTTCATTTATAATACTTAATTATCAGCATTCCCTATTTTTCATCTTATCACCAATACAAATGGTTAATATTGACCAGAATAAAGATATAAATAACGCCATTATATTTATTCCAATACTATCATGAAAATTCTGATTTGAAATATTATATATTATTCTTTTTAATATAATTAAAATAGAATAGTTATTTACATTAAACCAAATAGTATTAAAAACATTACTTAATACCCCAAATAATATATATTCAATTACAAAAATCGAGTATTCTTTTTTGTTGAAACTATAAACACAAGCAATTGCAAATATAATTACAGATGATACAATAAATAATAAAATATAAATATGAAAATTTCCTAAATAATCTTCTTCTAATTCATATACATCAATTATTCCGCTTATAAAAAGAACAAAATATATTGTAGCCGTAAAAAAATTCACACAAAAAAATGATAACGTAACTTTTATAAAATTCTTTATCATCTTGAATCACCTAACCATTGACACAATTCATATACACGTTTTGGAGTATCAAGTTCTTGACCAAAATAAGCAATAATTTGAATAATTCTATATAGTATAATTTTCAAACTAAATACTTGTCTTAACATATCTAATACAAAAGTTGAACAATTTACAGAAGTTAATTTATACTCTTTATAAGTTCCCTCTGTAATCTTATAAATTTTGCTATTTCCACTTTTGTCAAATGAAGCATTTGCTTTAAATGTTTTTTTTATTCCATTTAAATAATATTTTATATCTAATTTTTCACCTTTAGTAAGTTTAATTTTTTTATTGGTGATGGTGTAGTTTCCGCTTTGATAATTATGATAATTTGTTTTATTAGATGTAATTAAAAGATTACCACTTTGATATTTGGCATACGAATAGAATATTCCATCCATTTGAAAATCCAAATGACCAAATGGATTTTTATTACCAAACCTTGATTTATAATAATAAACCCTTAAATATTCAGGATATGAGGCTTTGCCACTATAATCCTCATTATTAATAGGATTATTATAACAATAAACAAAAATATTATATCCATAATTTTCATCTCTATTTTCTAAAGCCATTCCTATTTCATCCGCATTGATAAAACGGCAGATTGATGGGTCATAATAACGAGATTGAAGATAATAGTAACCTGTTTCGCTGTCCAGATAATAACCACGGTAGCGGAGTGGATTAGCCTCGGCAATATCTCTTAACGGTTTCCAATCATAGAGTACATTTATTGACACTGTGTTTCCCCATGCATCATAATTATAATTTGCAATAACTGTTCCGTCTGGTAATACTAATCCAATTACATCGCCATTCTGATTTGTTCTGTAGAAAATCTGTATATCGTTATATATATAGCCTATTGGTACTCCGCTCTCATCATACTGAAAATAAATTGTGTTGGTACCATCGGTCTGGGACAGTATCACACCATCTCTTGTGTTATAGTATGTTGTTACACCATTGACGTTTTTTGATGTTCTTATACCATTTTCATCGTATGTATAACTGCAGTCTAAGCCAATCTCACTGTCATAAACAGACTCAAGCTGTCTGCCGTTATACCAGTTAAAACATCTGCTGCCATAGTCAAGAATATTGCCGTTTTCATCATACGAAACCGAAACATTATTTATTTCTGTGATTTTATCCGTCCAACCATCATTGTCATAACAGAAATATAATTCCTCTTCTCCTGTTGTTTGTTTATATGTGATATTACCTCTTTCATCATAGCTGTAATCTGCCGCAATATCATAATTTGTAAAATATGTTACCTGATTATTATTATCATATTCATAATCATTATAATTGCCGCCATACTGTGTTGAGATTATTCTTCCCTTGTTGTCATACGTATTTTCAAATACTTTACCATCTTCAAATAATTTTTTAGTAATATCGCTATTATCATTATATGTATACTCTGATGATAAAATATTACTTCTGTTATATTTGATATAATCAGAAACTATTGTACCGTTGTCATCCTCATTATAGCCATATTCAAATGTATCACTACCTGTTGCATAGCTTATTGAGTTACCTTTGATTACTGATGAATAAACTGTTCCAAAATGGGTTTCATTTATATCCGTCTGTGCTTCAATACCCTGCTCTTCATCCGCTTCGGTTACAGTTTCACTGTAAGACTGAACAAGGGTATTGTCCGACATCCGGTAAACCTCAAAGCTGCCATTTTCACCATAGGTGTATCTGAGGTCACTGTCATAATTAATTTTCTGTGTCAGCTCACCCTCTGTATTATATGCAAAGGTTACATATGGTGAGGTACTGTTATCTCTGTATTGTGCAGTTACATAGCCATCGTCGTTATACTCATATCGGATTTTACTGCCGTTTGCGTAATTTTCTGACACAAGGTTACCGCTGTCATCATAGGTATATGAAATGGTTTCAGCTCCGCCGATTTTTACATTCAGCAGATTACCGTCATCAGTATAATTGAACTCGTAAATATCAAAGCTTTCTTTGATTTTTGCACCAACGTCATTATACTGATAATTTGTCGTTACACCAAGGCGGTTTGTTTCGCTTGCAAGATTGCCGTTTTCGGCATAAACATAGGTCTGACCTGCCGTCGGGTCTGAATAAGTATTTTCCGCAGGCAAGCCGTCCTTTGTGCTGTCATAATCCTCTGCACTGATTTCCTGCACCACTCTGCCAAGATCATCGTAAAGTGTTCGGGTAACACTGTCACCCTCTTTGGCAAGGAGCGTTCTGCCTGCATTATCGTAAATATATGATGCAGAATCTTCATAATGCTGTTTAGTAAGAATGTTTCCTAAATCATCATATGTATATATAATATCAATGGTTTTCATTTCACCATTTTCAGTAATCTTTATTGTTTCTTTTATAACATTACCCGCATTATCATATGCATAATCTATTGAATTCTCATTGATGTCTTTTCCTCTTAAAAGACGTCCTTTATCATCATAAGTGTAGCATACTGCATCAAAGCAAGTCAAGTCAGGATTGTAAATATTTGGAATTTCGCCCTCATATTCCTCTTTGATTGTTGCACGGACAAGAACATTGTTATTATCATCATATGTATAATAGGTGTAGCTGTCACCATTCTGCTCTCGGATTACATTGCCCTTTTTATCATATGTATAATATGAATTATCCTCGGCATCTTCTGTGACAGATGAGAGAACATTGCCCATATCATCATATGTATAGGTTGTGGTTGTGCCGTCCGTGGTTTCAGTAACAACACGCCATTGGCTGTCATATGTATATGCTGTTATCTGACCATACTCATCGGTATACTCTACAGGCAGAAAAGCATCATTATATACAGTTTTAGTAGCTTCGCCGCCTGAGGTCAAGGTGGTATAGGTCATATGCGCATCGTCATAATTATATGTAATATATGAGCCGTTATCATATGTAACACGCTTAACCCTGCCGTTATCATAGTAGCTTATGGATTTGTCCATACTTCTGATAAGGGTATAGTCGGTTGTATTGCTTGTGTATTCATACTGACCGAGAGTAACCCCTGCCTGATCGGTTACCTTAATATATCTGCCAAGCTTTGTTGTATATTCAAGCTTATTACCATTTGGGTCAGTTATTTCCTTAACGCTGTAATACTTTACTCCGCTGCCGTCAGGTGCTTCAATCCCTCTGTAATCCGACAAGGCAAAGGAACGACCTGCACCGTCGGAAATAGAAATCTCCTCTGTATTGGTTGTTCTGCTCAGGTTTAACCTGTTGCCTGAATAATCCTCAATTGCACTGAGATATGCGATGCTTTGGAGTGCTTTGATTTCAAAATAATACTTATAAGCACCGGTATCAAAGATATAATTCTTATCTGTTTTCGTGAGCACATATCCATTAAGCTCATCAACATATGTGTCAGCATCTTTTCGTATCATAGGATACTTTGAGCTGTCGGGAAGCTGCACCTCAAGACGGCTGTTTGTAACAAGCACCTTACTGTGGATAGACTCAAACCAGTCTTTGTCAGCACTGTTATAAATTCTTGTATAACCGAAATCAATATTGTTATAGGAGAATTCAAAGTCAGTATTTCCTTCTGTATATACTCCGATAGCTTCATTTGTTGTTGACAGATTCAGATAAGTTATCCTGCCATTTTCACCGATACGGGCATAGACCTTTGTAGTCTGAAAGGCGGGAATTGAAAAGGGTACTGCATAATCAGTCCAGTCACCATCCTCACCTATTTTGTACTGTATTGCCGTATTGTTTGTGTAGTCAAGCTTATAAAGACCTACAAGCTCGCCGTATCTGTAAAAAAGCGGCACCGGTGATATTGCGGCTTCTGCCTTAATTAATGACATAAAATCGACGTAATCCGACAAAAACAGATTACCGAATGTCATTGTCATAAAGGTTGAAAACCCCATCAGCACCGCAAGGAAAATGCTCAACAGCTTTTTCCAGAGTTTTGTTTGGGACACTTTGTTTTCATAATAATTTTCTTTCATTTTTTATACCTCCTAAGAATATAAATTAAAACACAACTTATTGCGTTATATATAGTGTGGATTTTTGAAAAAAGTAACAAAAAAATCAGCAGTAAATCAAAAAAATTTACTGCTGATAAAATTATTCCATATAAAGGACTATTCTTTTTTCTGATAAGGTTTTTTGAACATCAATGATACGCTGATTTGACGAGCCGCGGAATTTGAGTGAAATATCCTTTTTGCTTTCCTCAAAGCGTCCGTCAACAAGAACATCAATCAGCGACAGCATTTCTGCAGACACATCGGTTTTTGCCCTGCTTTTCGCTCTTCCTGTTATTTCTTCAAAGGTAAAGCCTGAGTAACACCATATATCCTTATCGGGGAATTTTTCCTTAAACATTACAAGAAACGGCAGGAGCACTCTTTGATTTTCAGGCTCAAAGGGCTCACCGCCCAAAAGAGAAAGACCATTTATCCAATCAGGCTCACATGACTCAAGTATTTCCATCATTGTCTGTTCGGTAAACGCCTCCCCAAACCCAAAATCCCAAGTCTGTGCATTAAAACAGTCCTTGCAGTGATGTCTGCAGCCTGACACAAAAAGGGATGTACGAACACCTATTCCGTTTGAAATATCATTTTTTTTGATTTCACCGTAGTTCATATTCCACCTCATATTTTACAACTATATGGCAATAGGCTGTCTTTAATCAGACAGCCTATTTTTCATTTTATAAGTGCAGAACTCTTTCCTTAATTTCCTGAGTTCTTCCCTGATTCCAGAACTGCGTGCCGATATAACCGCAGGTTCTGCGTGCAACATTCATTTTATCCTGATCCTCATTGCCGCACTTAGGACATCTCCACACAAGCTTGCCGTCACCGTTTTCAACAATTTTAATCTCGCCGTCATAGCCGCAGCACTGACAGTAATCGCTCTTGGTGTTAAGCTCGGCATACATAATATTATCATAGATAAATCTCATAACCTGAAGCACTGCAGGGATATTATCCTGCATATTCGGCACCTCAACATAAGAAATTGCACCGCCGGGTGAAAGAGCCTGGAACTCACTCTCAAACTTAAGCTTGGTGAAAGCATCAATCTCCTCAGCCACATGAACATGATATGAGTTTGTAATGTAGTTTCTGTCAGTTACACCGGGAATGATGCCAAATCTCTTCTGAAGCTGCTTTGCAAATTTATAAGTTGTTGACTCAAGAGGAGTACCGTAAATACTGTAATCAATATTTTCCTCTTTCTTCCACTTGTTACACGCATCATTCATATACTGCATAACTGAAAGAGCAAACGGCTTACCGCCATCAGAATCAGTATGTGACTTGCCCGTCATATACTTTGTACATTCATAAAGACCTGCATAGCCAAGTGAAATGGTTGAATAACCGTCAAAGAGCAGTCTGTCAATGGTTTCACCCTTTTTGAGTCTTGCAAGTGCACCGTGCTGCCACAAAATCGGTGCAGCATCACTCATTGTGCCCATAAGTCTGTTATGACGGCACTGGAGTGCCCTGTGGCAAAGGTCAAGACGCTCATCAAATATCTTCCAGAACTTGGTCATATCACCGCCCGAAGAGCAGGCGATGTCAACAAGATTAAGTGTTACAACACCCTGATTGAAACGACCGTAATATTTTCTTTTACCTTCAACATAGTTCTTGGCATTCGCAATATTTCCAACCCCGTTTTCAGTAAATCTGTCAGGTGTAAGGAATGAACGGCAGCCCATACAGGTGTAAACATCACCCTTTAAATCAAGCATAACCTTTTCACTGATATAGTCAGGCACCATACGCTTTGCAGTACATCTTGCTGCCAGCTCTGTAAGATAATAGAACTGTGAATCCTCTTTAATATTATCCTCCTCAAGCACATAAATAAGCTTCGGGAATGCAGGAGTAATCCACTCCCCGCTTTCGTTTTTAACACCCTGTATTCTCTGCTTGAGAGTTTCCTCAATAATAAGAGCAAGGTCCTTTTTCTCCTGCTCGTTATTCGCCTCGTTAAGATACATAAACACGGTAACAAAAGGAGCCTGTCCGTTGGTTGTAAGCAGCGTTACAACCTGATACTGAATAGTCTGTACACCACGGGCAACCTCTTCACGTACTCTTTTTTCCGTAAGTCCGTTAATCTGCTCCTCGTTCATTTCCACTCCAAATTCAGCAGTTTCAGCAATAACCTCTCTCTTAATCTTTTCACGGCTTACCTGAACGAATGGTGCAAGATGTGACAGTGAAATAGACTGACCGCCGTACTGACTTGAAGCAACCTGTGCAATAATCTGTGTTGCAATGTTGCAGGCAGTTGAGAATGAATGCGGCTTTTCAATCATAGTTTCACTGATAACAGTGCCGTTCTGAAGCATATCCTCAAGATTAACAAGGTCACAGTTATGCATATGCTGTGCAAAATAATCAGCATCGTGAAAATGAATTATACCCTGCTCATGCGCATCAACAATATCCTGGGGCAAAAGAATTCTTTTTGTAATATCCTTTGACACCTCACCGGCCATATAGTCACGCTGAACTGAATTGACGGTGGGATTTTTGTTTGAATTTTCCTGCTTAACCTCTTCATTATTACACTCAATCAGTGACAAAATCTGATTATCTGTAGTATTTGCCTTTCGGATAAGTGAGCGGTTATAGCGGTACTTTACATAAAGCCTTGCAACCTCAAAAGCACCCTGTGCCATAATCTGATTTTCAACTATATCCTGAATTTCCTCAACAGAAAATGCTCTGTTCGCCTTAAGTGTTTTAAATTCCACATATTCAGCAATTTCATGAATCTGGCTTTGTGAAAGCTCTTCCTTCTTACAGGCAGCATTCGCCTTTGATACGGCTACTATAATTTTATTTATATCAAAATCTGCTTCAGATCCGTTTCTCTTAATAATTTTCATTGTTTTTTACCCCATAAAAGTTGTTACAAAATAGTTACATTCAAAATAAGTGACTGGATTTATAATATCAAATAAATAGTATTATGTCAATAGCAAACAGCAAAATAAATACAACATCTTGTGTCTATTATTTTAATTGAACGTTACAATACGTATATGTAGATAAATAGACCTTTGCTGTAAAACTGTGGAATTTCACACATCATCAATGATTTTAACGGTTACAAAATTAAAAAACATATTTCTGCAAAAAATAAGAGCAGATATATAATCCACTCTTATACGAAAACTTATTTTTCTTCAGGAAGCTGATCAACACCGTTTATAGCATCCTTCAAACCGAGGTCATTCTTTATCATAGTGGTTGAAACACCGGGTGTTCTGTCAAGGAAAACCAGCTCGCAGTGCTCTTTCAGATAGTCGAACTTGTCACTGCCTGCCCAGTCACCGCCCATAACAACCGTATCAATATGATACGCCTTAACATCATCAAGCTTCTGCTCCCAGCAGTTTTCAGGAATAACAAGGTCAACATAACGGATTGCCTCAAGCATCTTTTTCCTTGTTTCATAGGAATGATAGGCCTTTTTGCCTTTTCCTGCATTGAACTCATCTGTTGAAAGTGCAACAACAAGATAATCTCCCATTGCCTTTGCTCTCTTCAAAAGTCTGATATGACCGTAATGAAGCAAATCAAAAGTGCCGTATGTTAAAATTCTTTTCATATTTTATCTCCAATATAATAATTAATAATTTTATTAAATCATAATATACATTATATGTCAAGTATGTCCTTTATAACCTCACCTGCAATAATAAGACCTACCACAGAAGGAACAAACGCATTGCTCGCAGGTATTGAGCGCCTGCCCTGCTGAATTTCTCCACAGTCACAAACCGGCTTTAATGGCTCCTCCTTTGAATAAACAACCTTCAGATGTTTAATACTGCGTGCCTTCAGCTCTCTACGCATTACCTTTGCAAGCGGACAAACAGAGGTTTTATAAATATCACTGACCTCAAAACGTGTGGGGTCAAGCTTATTTCCTGCACCCATTGAGCTGATAATCGGCGTGCCTGCTTTTTCGCACTGCACTGCAAGCTCAATTTTACCTGACACAGTGTCAATTGCATCAACCACATAATCATATAAACTGAAATCAAATTCATCTGCCGTTTCGGCAGTAAAAAACGTCTGATAACAATTCACATTACAATTGGGATTTATTTCTAAAATTCTATCCCTTGCAGCGTCAACCTTTAACTGACCTACTGTTTTATGTGTAGCAATAATCTGCCTGTTGATGTTTGACAAACTGACGGTGTCGTTATCAATCAAATCAATTGTGCCCACACCTGTTCTTGCCAATGCCTCAACAGCGTAACCGCCGACACCGCCAACACCGAATACGGCAACACGTGAAATATTAAGTTTCTTTATACCATCGCTGCCGAACATCATACGGCTTCGTGAAAACTGATTATCCATACTATATATAATACTCGTCTGTCTTTTTAGCTCTGTCGTTGTCGATTATATCCTGAAGGGTAATAGAATCAAGATAATCGGTTATCGTTTTATAAAGTCCCTGCCACATCGGAAGGGTAGGGCAGATTTCGCATTTTTCACAGGTATTAGGCTCATAATCAAGACACACAACAGGAGCAAGACTGCCCTCTGTAATTCTGAGGATATCACCAACAGTATATTTATCCGGAGCCTTTGCAAGCATATATCCGCCCTGAAAGCCCCTTGTAGTCCTCAGCACACCCGATTTATTCAGCATAGGAACAATCTGCTCCAAATACTTTTTGGAAATATCCTGTCTTTCGGCAATGTCTTTCAGAGCCACATAGCCGTTATTTTGATTTTCGGCTAAATCAAGCATCAGCCTTAAGGCATATCTGCCCTTAGTTGATATTTTCAAAATCATCACCTCTGTAATTACCTATTATAACATAGGTTTTATATGTTTTCAACAATATGAATCAGAGTATTCTCCCCTCAGAAATATTGAACTTAAACGCTTCGTTCTTCGTTTTGATACAGGCAATATGATCAACAATTTCTGCACTGATGATTTCTGCTTTATCACAGCTTATTGTCTGAGTGAAAATAGTCATCTGCTCATCTGTATAGGTTGAAACATCATCACTTACAAAAAGCAGATTACCGAGCATACTGTTAACTTTGGCAACAATTTTCCTCTGACTCATCGGCATTTTGATATTATTATCACGCAGCAGAAAAACATCCGGGTCATTCAGCCACGCTCTGCCGTCAAGATGCCGGCGGTAAATGGTATTCGTTAAAGTATTTATTGTTGAAACATCCTCGCGTGAAAACGGTTTTTTATTCCAGCTCAATGCCACATCGGCTCCGATTCGGCAAAAATCGACCATACCGAAAGCAGGTGCAAGAGGAACTCCGCAGCCAAGAATAATTTTATCACCGCACCATTCTCTGATTAAATCCATAGCTTCGCACATTATTTCGCCACGGCTTTTATTATGAATAGGTCTTTGACAGCAGGCATAAAGAAAATCCAGCTTCACCATATCATAGCCCCAGTCATTAAGCACTGTGTCAAAAACATTTTTCAGATGCGCACGCACCTCTTTATTATAAATATCAAGAGCATAAAAGCCGCCCCAGTTCTGAGAGGAATAATGATATTTGCCATTTTCATCCGTAACAAGCCAGTCCTTATGCTTCTTAAAGACATTCGACTTAGGCGTTACAGCAAAGGGGGCGAGCCATAAGCCTGCAAGCATATCGTTTTTATGAATACGATCTGCAACGACCTTCATTCCGTCAGGAAATTTTTTTGAATCGGTTTCAAGCCAGTCGCCTACTGTACGCTCATATCCGTCATCAATCTGAAAAATATCTATCTTTGTATCAAGCTTTGAAATCGCCTTTAAATCACGCTTAACAATATCCTGTGTGACCTTGGTGTAGTAATTATACCATGTCGTGTAGCCGCACTTTCTGTCAGCTCTCGGTTTTGGAACATTCATAAGACTGAAATATCTGTCAAAAACAGAATTATATTCACCACGGATTATTACTGCATCAAGTACTCTTTTTTCACTGTCAAAGGATACACCTTCCAAATCCTTGGCAATCGTCAAAGTGTTTTTGTTTGTATCAAAGGTAAAGACAGTATAGCCTGCTCTTTCACTCAGCGAGCCGAAAAGAGTAAGCGCATTCCCCTTTCTTACATAAGCATAGGAATAGCCGTAGAACAGCCCCTGCTTTTCAGGATAATCGTGCCAGAGCAAATCTCCTGCACCCCAAATCCCTAAAGGATTGAATTTAGATTTTTTAACACCTAAAAATCTCGGATTAAATTCATCCATAGCCTCATTCGGTGAATACTCTCTGCTTACAGTCCAGCTTTGGTATCCGTTTGTAAAAATCCGCTCATCACTGTTAACCTGATAATCAGCAGTAAGCTCGAACTTCCTGAATTCAATTTTTCGTTTTGGAAATACAGTAACCGACAATCGACTTTCATCGCTGTCAATACTGAGAATAAAATCCTCATTACTGCAATCAGTGTTTTTTTTAATTCTGCCATCTGCATAATATTCAAAGTTACATTTCCAATTCATATGAATATCTCCTTATTTAATACTATTATTTTACTATATTTTTACAAATATTGCAATGAAAGAGTTTTTCGGTTATTATTATATCAGTGAGGTACCGATATGATCAAGTTAATTCCTGAACCGTCATATATTAATATCATAAATAATGAAAAACACAAAATTGACCATATTACCCTTGGCGAAAATGCGCTCAGCAGTGCGGCAAAGAACGACTTTTTATCATTCTGCAAACGTCCTCAAGGCGAGGCAAATATAATATTTAAAACAGATAACAGCCTTGACCATGAAGAATATATCATTAAAACAAATGAAAAAATTATTATTGATGCATCAGGAGCTGCCGGTCAGCTTTACGCCCTGCAAACGCTTAAACAGCTGCTGTTTGCGTATAACTTTAATATTCCCTGTATTGAAATAAAAGATAAGCCAAAATATAAAATACGCGGATTTATGCTTGACGTCGGCAGATATTTTTACTCAGTTGATGATGTTAAGCTGATTATAAGAAAAATGGCAGCCCACAAGCTGAATTTTTTCCACTTTCATCTGACCGAGGATCAGGGCTGGAGAATTGAAATAAAAAAATATCCCCTGCTTACGGAAAAAGGTGCAATGCGTACAAAAACCAATTTTAATAACAAGCCGCACGGCGGATTTTATACACAGCAGGAAATTAAAGAAATTGTAAGCTATGCACATGATTTCAATATTAAGATAATGCCCGAATATGACATACCGGGTCACAGCCGTTCAGCTATTGCCTGCTATAAGGATTTAACCTGCTTCCCGCGTGATTTGCCTGTTGCCGATCACTGGGGAGTAAAGCACGATGTCCTCTGTGTCGGAAAAGAAAGCACCATACAATTTGTTAAAGATATTATAGACGAAATGTGTGTGCTTTTCCCTGACGAATATTTCCATATCGGTGGTGATGAGGTACCTAAGCACAGATGGAATTTGTGCCCTCACTGTCAGGCAAAAATCAAAAAGCTTGGTTTAAGGGACAGCGAGGATTTGCAGTGTTGGTTTATGAACACAATAAAAGAATACTGTAAAGCAAAGGGCAAACAGGTGTTTATGTGGAGCTGGGACCTGAAGGATGAAGGCAGTCTTGATACCGACTTAGGCTTTTCAAAATGCGGTGAAATGAACACCGGCAACAGACCTTTTATTGACACAAGCACATCGGCATATTACATTGATCTGCCATATGGCTATATAAGCCTTAAAGACACTGCCGAGCACAAGCCATTCAACGGAAACTGTCTTGGAATTGAAGCGGCACTATGGACAGAATATGTTCCTGATATGAAAAAAGCAGATTTAATGACATTCCCGCGTCTTGGTGCTGTGTGTGAAACGGCATGGCACGGAGAATGCAGCTGGAAAGGCTTTGAACAAAAGCTTGACTTTTACTATTCCTACCTTGACAAATTGAACTGGGGATATGCAGATATTGCTATGGCAAATCCGAACAGGCTAAGAGGCACGGCACAGGTGCTCTGGTTTGAACGGCGTCAGCTTGCCTGGGAAGGCTTGACAAATATATTTGACGATAAGAAAATAGAGAAAATTGCAAAAGCAAATAAGCAATAAAACAAAAACAGCAAGCGGTTATCCGCTTGCTGTTCTTGTTATGTGTGTGTTTAGAAAATCTGATGTCAATTGTGATTGTGTTTAATACTTAGTTTATCTCCTCCTTCAATGTTTCAACGATACTGTCGTTTTTGATTTTATGAACCGAGTAAATCATAGTCATTCCGACTATAACAAACACAGCCCCTATTACCGCAAGGTACATAAGCCAGTTGATTTCAAACGGAATCATTTCCTCACCGAGTCCCTTATTAATACCAAAGCTTACAAGCACACTGATAGGCAGTGCAAATACCAAAGCCTTTATACCATAGAAGGCACTTTCAAGAACAACCATTTTATTGAAACCGCTTGGTGTGATACCTACGGATTTAAACATTGCAAATTCCTTTTTCCTGAGCATTGTGCTGTTTGAAATCGTATTAATAATATTAAACAGTGTTATCAAAGTAATCAAAGCAATGAAGCCGTAAACAAACACCTGCATTACAAACATGATTGTGTTCATCATCTGAAATTGTTCAATCGTATCAACAACATACGCATTGCCTAAATCTTTTGTGTTAAACACATCCTTAATATCATCATAAACCTGCTCATGCTCCTTTGTTTCAATACCTAAACTGTAGGTAAGCTGAGTTTTATCAAAGCCGTCATAAATAACATTCTTATAAACGCTTACGGGAACATAGCATGAAATACTGTTTGAAGGGTTTAAACCAAGAACATAATTATCCTTATCATAATCAACAAAGCCTGCTATCTCGACATCACATTTGTGACTTTCATCCATGTTATCAAAGAAATCAAATTTTGTACCGAGAATTTTTTCATCAAATACCTTTGATGAATTTTCCTTGTGATTGACATTATTCATTAACAATGCTTTTGCTTCGCCGTTATAAAACTGCTTGTAATCAATATCATTATCTTGGCAAAGCTTGTTGAAGTCCTCATCATCAATGCCATTAATCATAAAGTATGTTCTGCTTTCAAACAAATCGCTGTATTTATCTGTAAGATTTTCTTTTTTACAAAAAGCCTCGCTGACTGATTTTGCAATCAACGGGTCATCCTTTTTTTCTGAAGAAAGATAAAAGTGTGAGTTATTTACACTGTAATAACGATCAACATTATTAATCTTTTTAAGTTCCTTTATAACGCCATCATAATACTGCTCATCCATAGTAATCTGGAGCTGATAAGGAATATCAACACTCATATCAGCTGCCTGCATAAACACCTGGCAGAAATAGTTACAGCTTAAAAACAGGATTACGGAAAGTGCAATTGATGCAGTAATAACTCTTGCTTTTCTTCCGTTGCGCTTTAAGTTTTTATTGGCAAGCTCACCCTCGTAGCCAAAGAGTGTTCTGATAATTTTAGGTGATTTCAGCTTCTTCGCCTTAACCTTTATCTCCTGCCTTTGTCTGATAGCATCAATTGGGGTAACTGAGGATGCTTTTTTTGACGGAATAAAGGAGGAGATAAAGATTGTTAGCACACTGAATATAACAATACCGATAATCGCCCAAAGAGGCACAACAACATCAAAGGATGTATTTGCTTCATTCACACCGTTAAGCATTCCTGTTGAAATGATTTTGCTGCCCACCGCTTTAAGCGTGATACCTATACCTGCTATACCTGAAAGAATACCCACAGGTATGCCGATTGCACCGAGGATGATACCCTCATAATAAGCTGACATTTTCTTCTGTGCCTTTGTTGCACCCACACTTGCCAGCATACCGAGATAGCGGACACGTTCGTTAATGGACATAGCAAAGGAGTTGTAAATCAGTACAACCGATGCAATCATAATGATAATAAGAATAACGAGTACAATCGGCAGAAGGCTGAAAACATCGCTGTTTTGGTCAATAGCAAGCTTTGACGCAAGGTATTCACTGTTTTTACTCCAATCCGTTATATTATGCTCCTTAACAATATCCTTAATTACATTAACGGATTTATAATTAACTGTTTTAAGATTAGCCGTAGCCGTAACAACTTCACCGTCAGCAAGCTTAAGCTCAGACATATTAAGTCCTCTTATAATGCTGTACTGAGCTGTCGGCGGATTATCCTTAAATATGGCAGTAATTTTAAATTCGCCGATTTCTTCAACGTCAAATTCTTCCTCACCTGAAAAATAACTGCCCTTGACCTCCATTTTCTCACCGCTGTCAATCGTATAACGAAGACCCAGCGGAATGGAAACGGTGTCACCTATTTTCCAGTCAAGCTTATTCAAATCAATAAGCTCCTGCTCAACAGCAATTTCTCTGCTGTTCTGGGGCAGCTCACCCTCATAATCACCGATTACCATCTGCTTGAGGTTAATCGGGTCACCGCAGTAAACCTCACCTGTTCCGGCACGTGAGGAGCTTTTCTTCTCAAGCTGATATGATGGTGAAAACAGTTTGCTTTCAACGCCGACAGCACTCAGTCTGTCATCCTTTTTCAGCTCCTCAAGCTGTTTGGCATCCACATCAAAAACAACATCCTTGTGACCCATCTGCATATATGCAATAGTGCCATCAAGATTCAAAAAGGATGCCATGGCTACAAATACGGCAGTAATCATTGCAACAGAAACAATGATACCAAGTGTTGTAACAACTGATCTTCCCTTGTTTTCCTTAAGATGACGAAGGGTTAATTTATTAACGATATTCACCCATTCTCACCTCATCTCTTGTAATTTTGCCGTCCTCAATTGAAATAACTCTGTCGGCTGCCAATGCAATTTTTTCATCATGTGTGATAATAATAACAGTCTGCTTCTGCTCTTTGTTGAACTTTCTGAGCAGGGTCATTATCTCTCGGCTGTTCTCACTGTCCAGGTTACCTGTGGGCTCATCTGCAAGGAGTAAAGCAGGATTATTGACAAGTGCTCTGCCGATTGATACCCTCTGCTGCTGACCGCCTGAAAGCTGACTCGGCAAATGTGTAAGCCTTTTGGAAAGTCCCAACTTTTCAATCAGACTATCCGTGATTCTTTTATCAGGCTTTCTGCCGTCAAGCAGAAGCGGAAGCGTTAAATTTTCCTCAACAGTTAAAATAGGAATTAAATTATAAAACTGATAAATAAGTCCGATCTGTCTGCGTCTGAAAATTGCAAGTGCTGTTTCGTTGAGTGTCGAGATGTCAGTATTGTTGATTATAACCTGACCGCTTGTGGGCGTATCAACACCGCCGAGAATATGGAGCATTGTTGACTTTCCTGAGCCTGACGGACCAATGATTGCCACAAACTCACCCTGCTCAACGCTGAAGGATACATTGTCAAGGGCTTTAACCATTGTATCGCCCTTTCCATAGGTTTTGGATAAATTTTTAACTTCAAGAATTTTCATAAGAATTTATCTCCTTTCGTTCTTCGTATAATAAAGAGTAGTCATTTATGTGATTTCCCTTTCTGTCTATCATTCTAATTTGTCAACCTTACAGACAGGTGACTATTAAATTACAATTTTGTCACTTACATAATAGCACAAAAAGTCAAGCATTTCATAAAATTATGTGATATACTTCACTGCATAAAGCAAACGCAGGAAAAATTTTACTTGCAAAATGTGTTTTACTGTGCTATGCTGAATTTATTATAAATCAAATTTACAGGAGGTGAACATCGTTATGACAAATAAAAGAACTTATTCAACCGTCTATACCCAGATGCCCTATCAGAAAAAATATAACTCAAAATACCAATTTGCCGAAAATGTTCACCCATATTCTGTGTGAGCGTTTGACTTGTCCTATTTTGACCCGGCAGATTGCCGGGTCTTTTTTTATTCTTTTACAAATGAGGTGACATAATGAGAATTGTTAATCTTAAGGACCACAAAAAGGTTCCTGTTTTTAAAAACATAAACTATGCCGTAAAAATGATATGGCAGGCAGATAAAATGCTGCTTTCAGGCTACATACTCAACAGAACTGCTGAAAATATTTTTTCACTGTTCATTCAGAACATTCTGTTTCTGAAGGTGCTTTTAACCGCAATTGACGGCGAACGTGACTTCAAGGTATACATCAAATATCTTGTACTATTTTTAATCGCATCCGTTATCACAAAGGCATTAAACTGGACAGGAAATTACCTGCACCAGTACGCAACAAAAAGAGTGCTTAAAAGACTTAACAACAAAATATTCGACAAGGCGGGGCAGCTTGACATAAGCTGTTATGAGGACCCCGAATTTTATGATCAATACCAAAGAGCTACACTTGTTCTGCAATACGGATATTTTGACATACTTTGCTACGATATTGCTTATATTATCGGCTGTCTGCTGTCCTTTGTCTTCGTTGTGGCAACTGTTACTGTAATTGACCCTTTATATCTTCTGTTCCTGCTTCCTGTTGTATTTGTTTTCCTTATCGAAATGTCAAAAAGCAGGTGTGTTTATGAGCGTGACTTACAGATGACAACAAATAACAGAATAAAGGCTTACATACAGCGAACCGTATTTTTAAAGGACTTTTCAAAGGATATGCGCACCTCAAATATTTTTGCGGTATTGATGAAACGCTTTGACAAGGCAATAAAATCCAATATTGAAATACTGAAAAAATACGGAATTAAGCTATTTATTTACAGTATGGTCAGCTCACTTTTCAGCGAGTTCATACCGATTATAGGAACATATGCCTTTGCAGGCTATCAGTTTATTCATACAGACAAGATGACAATATCAGGCTTTTCCGTTGTGCTGTCATCAATTAATTCTGTCAGAAATGCAACAATGGATATTGCCGAGTGCTTTGACGAGCTGAGCCAGATGGCGCTCTATTTTCAAAATTTAAAGGACTTTTTTGAATACGAGCCTAAAATCGTATCAGGCTCGAAAAAGGCTGAAAAATTTGAGAGTCTTGAACTGAAAAATGTATCCTTTAAATATCCAAGTGCAAATGAAAACGCACTTAACAACATCAGCTTTAAAATCAATAAAGGCGACACCATTGCAATCGTCGGCATTAACGGTGCAGGCAAATCCACACTTGTTAAATTGCTGCTGAGATTTTACGATATTACGGATGGTGAGATATTATATAATGGTATAAATATTAAGGAATATGATATTGACTCCCTGCGAAACAGATTCGGAACAGTTTTTCAGGATTACAAAAACTTTGCAATTTCCGTTTTTGAAAATGTTATCTGCCGCAGATGTGACGATGGAGATAAGAAAATCGCCGAAAAAGCTTTAATCCAAAGCGGTGTGTGGAATAAAATCAGTTCCTTTGCTAATGGCGGTGACACACTTTTAACACGTGAATTTGATGAAAATGGTGCCGGGCTTTCAGGCGGTGAAAATCAGAAGGTGTCAACGGCAAGATTATTTGCCAAGAACTTTGACCTTGCAATCCTTGACGAGCCAAGCTCTGCCCTTGACCCCATTGCTGAATATAGAATGTATGAAAATCTGATTTCTGCAACAAAAAACAAAATGGTAATTTACATATCACACAGGCTTTCAAGTGCTGTTTTGTCCGACAAAATTTATGTTTTAAGCGGCGGACAAATAATAGAAAGCGGTAATCATACTGATCTTATGGCACAGCAGGGCGAATACGCAAAAATGTTCAGCCTGCAGTCAAAAAGCTACAGAGAGGAGGGAAAATATGAAAACTAAAAAAGAAAAAGCAGAGCACTCCATGCTTTCAAATATAATGTATTTTCTAAAACTTTTGTTCTCCGTATCACCGCTATTGGTTATCGGCGAATGCATATGGGGTATTGTTCTTGTTCTGCCCACAAGACTTATAAGCGTGCTTGGTGTAAAATATATGATTGACGTTGTAGCAAGCGGTGAAAATCTTAACCGATTATATATTGTAGTGGCAGTTGTTGCGGCAGTGCTGATAATCAGCAAGCTTGCAGCATGGATATTCAGGGAATTTTTCTGGAATGTTGAAAAGGAAAAGGTTTATAAGGGACTGAATGAAAGACTGTACAAAAAAGCAAAATCCCTTGACCTTGAGTCATATGATAACCCTGCTTTTTATAACAATTTCATTTTAACCATCGAGTCTTCGTCCGACAATATGCAGAACATACTCGGTCTTGTCAGAAACTACATAGGCAACGTAGTATCACTTATAACTATAGCTTCCATTCTTTTAGCAATTGACCCTGTATGTCTTTTAATTATTCTTGTATTTGTGGGCATATTTATGCCGCTAAGCAAAAAAATCGGTGCACTGCAGATGGGCAGAAGAATTGATAACACCAAGTTTCACAGACGCAGTGACTACTTTCAGCGCATATTTTATTTGCAGGACTACGCAAAAGAGGTCAGAATGAATAACATCAGACCCATTCTGATTGACAACTATAATGACGCTGCTGACAAGGTTATTGAAAATCAGAAAAAATATTGGTCAAAAATATCAATACTCTATTTCATTCAGGATTTCGGTGTGCAGATTTTAGGCTTTATGTTTGTTCTTCCCCTTTACCTCGGCTACTGTGTACTAATTGAAAAATCTATATCCGCAGGTGACTTTGTTGCATCCTTCAACGGTGCATATGCCATTGCATCCTCAATCAATTTCTTAACCGTATGGGCACTTGCAAGATTTGAAGAGCAGGGTAAAATGATTGAAAAATACCGTGAATTTTTAAAAACAGAAAGCAAAATCAATGACGGAAAATTCACGGCAAAAATCACTGAGCCTAAAAATATTGAAATCAAAAACCTGTCCTTTACCTATCCGGGTAATACCAAGCCGACTCTTAAAAATATTAATCTGACAATAAAGCCCTATGAAAAAATTGCTCTTGTGGGCTTTAACGGTGCAGGAAAAACCACACTCACAAATTTGCTTTTAAGACTTTATGATGTCAGCGAGGGTGAAATTCTGATTGACGGCGAAAACATAAAAAACGCCACAGTAAAGTCACATCGTGACAGATTTACCGCAGTATTTCAGGATTTTCAGATTTTTTCCTGCTCAGTTGGTGAAAATGTGGCACTTGATGTTGACCCCGACGGTGACAGGGTCAATGAGGCGCTTTCACACAGCGGCTTTAGCAAAAAGCTGAAAAACGGTACTGACACAGAATTATTAAGAGAATTTGATGACAAGGGTGTAATGCTTTCAGGCGGTGAAAGTCAAAAGATTGCAATTGCCCGTGCTTTCTATAACCAATGTCCATATATAATCCTTGATGAGCCTTCTGCAAACCTCGACCCCGTGGCTGAGTACAAGCTGAACCAGTCGATGCTTGAAGCTGCTGAGGATAAGACAGTGATATTTATTTCTCATCGACTGTCAACGACAATCAATGCAGACAGAATTTTTGTTATGGAAAATGGTGAAATCATTGAAAGCGGCTCACACACTGAGCTAATGGCAATGAACAAAACCTATGCAAAGATGTTTAATATGCAGGCAGAGAAATATAAGATATAAACATAAATCCGCAGAAGTAATACTTCTGCGGATTTATTTATGATATAACATTTCACAGGGACAGATAATATGTGCCCCTGTGGTAAATTCATATAATCTTAATTGTAACCTTTTCACCGTTATCACCGTCAACAGTGATCAAATCATCAAAAACTTCGCTTTCAACCGCAGTGTTAATTGCACCGCAAATGTTGTCATCAAGACCGAACATTGCTCCGATTTTCATACCTGCCGAAACAAGCTTAAACGGTATGTTAATCCTACTGCTTTTTCCATCTGCTGACAGCACATTAATCTGAATTGTGCGTTTTGTTCTGACATCATAATTAACAGTTTTCTTTGAATGAATACTGCCCTGCTCATTCATCAGTTCATCAATTGTCACTCCGAAAATCTCTGCTATTTTCGGCAGCAGTGAAATATCAGGACAGGCAGCATCATTCTCCCACTTTGAAACAGCCTGAGGTGAAACACCAAGCATATTAGCAAGTTCCTCCTGAGTAAGATTGCTTTTTTTCCTTAATTCAGCAATATTTTTACCTAAATTCATATGTATCACCTCCTGCTTTACAAGCCCTGTATTTTCTTTTCGTTCCAAACCGAACATAGAATTCAACTCCTTTAAATTATTTGGTAATTCAATTCTACCTTCGCTGTATAAAATTAACAATAACGCGGCGGTTGTTCTGTCAACTATCGGTTGAAAAACAGCTAAACCATCAGTTGAGCAGCTATAAAATGCTCATAATTTCGGTTAGGCTCTTACATTTTGCAAGGAGAAAGCTGTCTGTTTCAGCCTCCCCCTGCCACAGGTCCGGCACCATAATAACCTGCAGACCTGCACGGTGTGCAGATAAAATACCGTTTTTAGAATCCTCAATTGCAATGCAGTTGTCAGGATTTTCATTTAACTGTGCACAAGCCTTCAAATAAATATCCGGCTCAGGCTTTGATTTTTCAACCATATCACCGCAGATAACTGCATCAAAATATTTTTCAATATCCTTTTCTTTTAAATGATGATGAACACTCTGTGAGCTTGTGGAGGAGGCAAGTGCAATTTTATAGCCCTTATTTTTAAGATAATCAAGTATTTCATACAATCCAGGTTTCTCAGGCACACCGTATGTATTAAAATAATCATAGGAATAATTTTTACCGATTTGCTTGAATTTTACGGCATCAAAACCCTCGCCAAACTCGGTTTTGATTATTTCAACAGCTTTATCCGCATTCATACCAAGAGTTTTAAGAACCATATAGCCCGCTTTACCGACGCCCATAACCTCGCCGGCATAATCCCATGCTTTCATACAAACACTTTCGGTGTCAAACAAAACACCATCCATATCAAAAACAACTGCTTTCATAACTACCTCATAAAAAAGTCGGCAAAGACATACCCTCGCCGACTATCGTTTTTATTTTGCCATTTCTGCTCTTGCTTCCTTAATACGCTGAACAAAGAGCTTACCTGTTTCGGTAATCTTATCATAATCGCCTGTCTTGGCACCTGCGATTAATGATGAGCCTGCACCGCAGGCAATTGCACCGGCCTTAATCCAGTCCTTAACATTGTCAACATCAACACCGCCTGACGGCATCATAACAGCGTTAGGGATAGGACCATGAATATCCTTAATGAATGCAGGACCCGCAATGTCACCGGGGAACACCTTAAGCACATCTGCACCGCATTCCATAGCATGAACAGCCTCAGTAGGTGTGTAGATGCCGGGCATTGACGGAACGCCGTAGCGGTTACAGGTCTTAACAGTTTCAGGGTCAAAATAAGGTGATACAATGTATTCAGCACCTGCAAGGATTGCGATACGTGCAGTAGCAGCATCCATAACAGTACCTGCACCGATAATAATTTCACCTGAATTATACTTTGCCTTCATAGCCTCAATAAGCTTATCAGCGTGAGGAACTGTGAAGGTAAGCTCGATAGCGGCAACACCGCCTGCAATACAGGCATCTGTGATTTTCTCTGCCTGTTCGATTGATGTTGCACGAACAACGGCAACAATACCAACCTCCTGAATTTTTGCTAAGGTTTCAATTTTATTAGCCATAATATTTCTCCTGTAATATTTATAATAAATTAATTACTAAAAATCAATGGATTTTTTCGTCAGGCAAGGCTTTTGAAAAATTCCGGTAACGGGAGCATACATTCAGTATGTGACTGAGCGGAATTTTGCATATAACACAGCCTGACGGAAAAAGACACGATTTTAGCGCTGAACGCGGGCTGATGCACCATTTACCTTTGCCTCAACCTCTTTAAGGGATGCCATACTTGTATCACCCGGGGTAGTCATTGCAAGTGCACCATGAACAACACCATAGTTCACAGCCTTCTGTGCATCCTGATAAGTCATTAAGCCGTAAATAAGACCTGATGCAAAGCTGTCACCGCCGCCGACTCTGTCAAGAATTTCAAGACCGGGGAATTCCATTGACTGATAAATCTGACCGTCTGCCCAGCAGATAGCCTTCCAGTCATTAACAGTTGCGGTTTTAACGGTTCTGAGTGTGGTAGCAATAACCTTAAAGTTCGGATAAGCCTTTGTAACGGTTTCAATCATTTTGTAGTAACCGTCCATATTCAGCTCCTTAAGATCAGCATCGTTACCCTCAACCTCAAAGCCGAGAGATGCAGTAAAGTCTTCCTCATTGCCAATCATAACGTCGATATACTTGGCAATTTCCTTGTTAACCTCCTGTGCCTTTGCCTGACCGCCGATATCTTTCCAGAGTGAAGGGCGATAGTTCAGGTCATAGGAAACAATGGTGCCGTATTCCTTAGCCTTCTTAACGGCTTCAATAACGACCTCAGCCGCAGTTTCCGAAAGAGCAGCATAAATACCGCCTGTGTGCAGCCAGCGAACACCAAGAGTACCGAAGATGTAATCCCAATCGATATCGCCGGGCTTAAGCTTTGATGCAGCAGTGTTGCCTCTGTCAGAAGCACCCACAGCGCCACGGATACCAAAGCCGCGCTCCGTGAAATTGATACCGTTTCTTACTGTTCTGCCGATACCGTCAAAAGGCATCCACTTGATAAGAGATGTATCAACACCGCCCTGAAGAATCAAATCCTCCATAAGATAGCCGATTTCATTCTCTGCAAAGGCAGTTACAACACCTGTATTTAAACCAAAGCATCTGCGAAGACCGCGGGCAACATTGTATTCTCCGCCGCCTTCCCAAGCCCTGAAGGAACGAGCGGTTTTAATTCTGCCCTCACCCGGGTCAAGTCTGAGCATAATTTCACCAAGTGAAATTTCATCAAATTTACATTCTTCCTTTGGTCTTAATTTTAAATCCATAATCTAACCTCCGATTATATTAAAAACATATTAAAAATTAAAATATTTGATTGCGTTGTTATAGCTGATACCCTGAACAATTTCCTTCAGAATATCCTCATCATAGGCATACCAGCCGTCCTCAACCCATCTGCCGAGGAGTGCACACATAATTCGCCTGAAATATTCGTGCCTGCCGTATGAAGTAAATGAGCGTGAATCCGTTTCCATACCGACAAATTTGCCAAGCACACCAAGGTTACCAAGTGTTTTCATCTGGTTAGTCATACCGTCCATTGTGTCAAGGAACCACCATGCAGGACCGAACTGAATTTTTGACTCTGCATCCGAGCTTTGGAAATTGCCGAGCATTGTACCAAGCACTGTATTGTCCTTATCATTAAGATTAAACAGAATTGTTTTAGGCAGCTTATCCTTAACATTGAGTGCATCAAGAAATCTTGACAAAGGCTGTGCTATCTCACAGTCACCAACTGAGTCAAAGCCTGTGTCAGCACCGAGCCTGTTAAACATCAGCGTATTGTTGTTTCTCATCGCACCGATATGAATTTCCATAGCCCATCCAAGGTCATGATACTTTTCACCAAGAGCAAGCAAGATTGGAGTTCTGTACTTATCACATTCGGCAAAAGTGATTTTTTCGCCCTTCATGGCACGGCTGAAAATCTCGTCAATCTCATCCTCCTCGGCAACAGCATAAGGCGGATAATCAAAAGCCTGGTCAGATACGCGGCAGCCCACACTGTCAAAATAATCGACTCTTTTAAGCAATGCAGTAATTACATCCTTATAGCTTTTAATTTCAACATCAGCAGCCTTTGCAAGCGTATTGATATAATCTGCAAAACCGTCAAGATGAGCATTCAATGCTTTGTCAGGTCTGAATGAAGGAAGCACCTTACAGTCAAAATCCGTAACATCCTTAAGCAACTTGTGATATTTTAAATCATCAACGGGATCATCTGTTGTGCAGACAACCTTAACATTGCTTTTCATAATAAGACTCTGGGGTCTGAAATCGCCATTTTTAACAGCATCATTGGCTCTGTCAAAAATATCGTCGGCAGTTTTTGCATTAAGCGGTGTGTCAATTCCAAAATAACGCTGAAGCTCAATATGTGCCCAGTGATAAAGGGGATTGCCGATACAGTACTGCAATGTATAAGCAAATTTCTGAAATTTTTCTCTGTCTGTTGCATCACCTGTGCAGTACTTTTCCTCAACACCGCAGCTACGCATTGCACGCCATTTATAATGGTCACCCGACAGCCACAGCTCTGTTATACTTTCAGGTGGCTTATTTTCAAAAATCTCCTTAGGATTCAGATGACAGTGATAATCGCATACAGGCATATTTTCCGCAAAATCGTGAAAAAGCTTTTTAGCAGTATCCGTATCCAGCAAAAAATCCTTATCCATAAATTTTTTCATATAACACTCCTGTTAATATAATACCAAATTTTCGCAGTTTAATTATATACCTATATTATTTTCATTGCAATAATAAATGTTGCATAAAATTTATTATTGTGATAAATTATTTATATACATAATTATGAAAAGAGGTAATTTTATGAAATACGAAATTAAAGGAACACCCTTCCCGGCAGTAATATGTTACCTTGATGCAGGTGAACAGATGATTACCGAGGGCGGCGGAATGAGCTGGATGAGCCCGAATATGAAAATGGAAACCACCACAAACGGCGGACTCGGCAAGGCAATCGGCAGACTGTTTTCCAATGACAAAATGTTTCAGAACAGATACACCAGTGTCGGCGGAAACGGAATAATTGCATTTTCCTCCTGCTGTCCCGGTGATATAAAAGCTATCGAAGTACATCCCGGTGAAGAGATAATCTGTCAGAAAAGTGCTTTCCTTGCATCAACCTCAGGTGTTAATATGTCTGTCTACTTCAAAAAAAGTGTTACCGGCGGACTTTTCGGCGGTGAAGGCTTTATTATGCAGAAATTTGATGGCGAAGGACTGCTTTTCATTGAGGTTGACGGCTCTGTAATTGAATATGAATTACAGGCAGGTGAGCAGTTAATTCTTGACACAGGTCACCTTGTAATGATGAGTTCAAGCTGCAAAATGGATGTACAGACAGTTAAGGGTGCCAAAAACATTTTGTTTGGCGGCGAGGGTCTGTTCAACACCGTTGTTGAAGGTCCAGGTAAGGTAATGGTGCAGACAATGCCTATCGCAAAAATGGCAGGCGAGCTTTATAAATATATACCGCACCCGGCAAATTAAAACACATAAAATAAAAACCGACCCGTTAAAGTCAAGACTTTAATGAGTCGGTTTTTTGCCGATTAAGCTACACTATCCCGCCGTTAACGCCGAGAATCTGGCTTGTTATATAGCTGTTTTCCGCCAAAAACAATACTGCCTCTGCAACCTCATCGGGTGTACCGAGTCTGCCGAGCGGCACCTCGTATTCAAGCTCTGCTTTGTCAAAGCAGGCATTCATTCTGGTATCAATTATACCCGGGCAAACGCAGTTAACCGTTATTGAGCTTGGTGCAAGCTCCTGTGCCAACGCCTTTGTCAGACCTATGACTGCCGCCTTGCTCATGGAATACGCTACCTCACAGGATGCACCTGTCTGCCCCCACATGGATGAAATATTAATGATTGCACCGCTGTGGTATTCAAGCATTCTCAGTGTTGCCTCTTTAGCACAGAAAAAATACGACCTTGCATTGACATTATGAATCAAATCATAATCACTTTCAGTGGTATCATTAATCTGCTTAATAAGACTGACACCTGCATTATTGACAAGCACATCAATACTGCCCATTCGGTAAAACACCTTTTTGATATCAACAATATTCTTTAAATCACATTTTATTGCAGTAACACCATCAAAATCAGGTTCGGTTTTGTTATAGGTTATATAGACATCATAGCCCTTTTCTTTAAAAAGCAGTGCACACGCTTTTCCTATTCCTGTTGCACCGCCTGTAATTAACACCTTTTTCATATAATCACCATTTACATATTAACATACGACAGCCGCTTTTTCAATGAATATACTGTTGTTTTTTTATGCAATATAAGCTATAATTAATATATTCATATTTTAAGAGGTGTATTATGGATAAGGATTTTTACACAATAAGTGTTTATGTTGATGAAAATGAAAATATGATTGGTATTCCCTGCGGAGAAAGTGACAAATACGGCATTGCCGATATTGACAAGGTTGTTCTTCTGAAAGCTCCGTACAGTGATACACAGCTTGAGAACTTTATTGAGGAGGTTATATCCTACTGCTACACAAAAAAGCACAACGATAACTCCCCGCTTTCAACCATTGAAAAATACACAAAGAAAAAGGGCTTTGTTAACGCAACAGCAGATTATACACTGCTTTCAATTGTAAAAACAAAGGATAGCTATTCACTGATGCCGACCTTCAACGACTATGAAAAGGGTCCGCTTGCCATAGATGATGACGAGCATATTCTGCTTAACCCATATAAAAAAGGAGAAATGGCAGAGGTTATCAGAGGATATATTGAGGTTTATGTGAAAGCCAATATGTTCTATAAGGAAATTCAGGAGCTTGAGGAAGAGAAAAAGCAAAGGAACAGTAACCAATAAAAATTAATGAAAAGCTTTATTATAACCGACAAGGACGCAGGCGGCAGAGTTGACAGGTTTATCAGCAAAACCTTTGACAAGCTGCCGAAATCCTTAATGTATAAGGAAATCAGAAAAAAGAATATCAAGGTCAACAAAAAACGCTGCACCCCCGAACAGGTACTCAGCAGCGGTGATTTGCTGGAGCTTTACCTAAAGGATGACGTGCTTGAAATCAGAAAAAAGCACTATGATTTCTTAAATGCATCCACAGATTTAGATATAATATATGAGGATGACAATATCATTCTTATTAACAAAAAGGTTGGCGTGCTCTGTCATCCGGACGGTAAGGATTACATTGATAACATTGTCGCACGACTGAAAAGATACCTTTACGATAAAAAGGAATGGGACCCTGAAGCATCAACATTCACGCCCTCTCTGGCTAACAGAATTGACAGGAACACAGGCGGTATCGTAATAGGTGCTAAAAATTCACAGGCATTGAAAATCATGAATGATAAAATCAAAGCCCGTGAAATTGAAAAATATTATTTAACTGTTGTGCACGGTAAGATGAGCAAAAAAAGCGAGCTGCTGAGTGCTTACCTTACGAAGAACGAAAAGAAAAATATGGTCACAGTAACAGATTATCAAGTACCGAACTCAAAAAAAATCATTACTGAATATACTGTTCTTGACTATTATCCTGATGCATCACTGCTTGAAGTAAAGCTGCACACCGGCAGAACACATCAGATAAGGGCACACCTTGCACACATCGGTCGTCCCCTTTACGGTGACGGCAAATATGGTAACGAAAAGGGCAGATACAGACAGGCTCTTTACAGCTACAAGCTGCACTTTAATTTCAGTGATGAAAATATCCTCAGCTATCTCAACCACAAAACCTTTCAGGCAAACAATATTGAATTGCTTGATGAGTACAAGGAGAAAAAATTCAAATGAAAGACAAATTTTTAAGAATACTTTCACCGATTACACTTGCAGTTGTTGCAATACTTGATGCTGCTGTTATCGGATATGGAATTTATGCAATAAAAAGACTTATTGCCGTTCAGAACACAACAATAATAATTTTTGCATTATGCGATCTTGCCGCACTGATTATTGCGGTACTGGTTACAAAAGAGGTACTTTCAAACGGTGTCAAATTTTATAGTGATGAAATGGAATTTACAGGTCTTGACAAGGACAGTATTTTTGCATATGCAGATATTGAAAAGGTAGAAACCGAAAAGGACACCAAGCCAAGCTTTGTTAAGAATTTCATTGACCGACAGTCAAAGGTTATTTTAACCTTAAAGGATGAAAGAGTTGTTACTGTTGATGTGGGCTTAACCACAAAAAACGGGCTTGCTGCAATTGAAAAGGAAATCAATGAAAGAATAAGCAATGCATAAGCAAAACTCCCGATACACAAATGAACAAGTCCGTAAAAAATGGACAATAGAAAAAAGAACCCTCTTGATGTAAAATAGACATCAGGAGGGTTTAATTA